>Ga0157359_1000130_pt1 | contig 23239 bp, 20 predicted proteins | sample AttcapACBM3_FD_111482 | JGI IMG/M metagenome (GOLD analysis project Ga0157359, IMG submission 111482) | Fungus gardens microbial communities from leaf cutter ant in Botucatu, State of São Paulo, Brazil - Atta capiguara ACBM3 | ecosystem: Host-associated > Fungi > Mycelium > Unclassified ...
GTAATTCATTTGGCATCTTGAATGCCTTGCTGTTTCAGAAAAATCCGCCATTGTTTAGGCGATTCGGCATAAACGTTTAAATCCACAGCTTTGGGAATACCTGCAATTTTTCCCTGACTGCTATGTTGCCAAAACGTCCATTGGCGGTCATCTTTGAGCTCAGGTTTGCCGTCATAATCTCTAACCCAAAGCGGCGTTTCAGTGAAATTCCCCATCAATACAATATGGTAGAAGCTTTTCGAGATATAAAAGATTGGCTGTTTGCCATAATGCTTGTGTAGTTGGTCGTGCATGACCTGAATTTCTTTCAGTAATTGCTCTTTGGTATAGGTGTTAATGCAATTACTGTCATACTCAAGATCAATGGCAGGCGGTAAGGCATCCGCTTTTTTAGGTACGGTCGCGATAAAGTTTTCAGCTTGTACCTTGCCATCACGACACAGACGGTAGAAATGATAGGCACCGACATGTAAGCCTTGTTCACGGGCCTTGAGCCAATTTTGCTGAAAATTACTATCACGAAAATCACCACCTTCGGTGGCTTTGAGATAGACGAATTGATACTGCATCGGAGAGATTTTTTTCCAGTTGATCTCACCTTGATGATGCGAAACATCAAAACCACGAATGGCATAGTCTTGCGCAACAGCTTTCTGTTGGTAGAACAGTCCGAAATAACTCACCACACCCAGCATGACAGCTAAACCGACACTGGCATAGGTCGGATAGTGTTGAGAGAAGGAAGAAGCTACGGATTTCTTTGCCATATTATCAGTGATTATGCGAGGTCGAGATGAGTGCCAGATTTGCAGTATTGATCATGTAGTGATTGTACCCGTTTCGCCTTGGCATTGACCATCTGACTACCAAATTGTTCCACAAATCTACAGGAAGCATAAGGTTCTGCACGTTGCTGATAATCACGCACCCAAGCTTCCCTGATTGCCAAACCTTGAGAATCCACAGGCCATACACCGAGACGCAATCTGTTCATTCCAATGCGCCACGGTTTTGGACTAATTCGGGCTCGAAAACAGTTCTGGTTTTTACACATCCGTACATAGTTAGGATCAGCCTGAATGGCATTAAACAGTAATTGAGCATCCTTTCCATTGGCTTCAAAAGTTTGATGCATTGCCAGAATACGATAACCCTTAGGCGTGCGGTAAACACGCAAATGCCAGTGAGGATGCTGTTGAGAAAAATTTCGGATCAAGGCGAGTGAGCGCTGTTCAGGTGTAGTTGTAAAACGTTGTTGCAGTCTGGATAAGCTTTTGGCAAAAATACGGGTGAATAGCAATGAAATAATCAGTCCAATGACCAAAATCATCCATGACATAAAATAAGCAGCCACAGTGATTGAAAGTAACAATAGCAAGAAAAAAGCAGCAAAATGAACAGTCAAATGAGAGGACTCTGCAAAGTCGATATCAGCAAAAAGCACATCAGGGGTATTTAAACACAAGGCACCATAGCCATTACGCGTAATAATTACATCATCATGCTGAGCAATAATTTCTTCACGAATTGGCAGACCTTCGGCACCGTTATAGGGGACTTTATGCTCAATTCGACGGATATGTTCGCCAGATTTGATTTTCTCAATTGCCTCGGCAACACGTTGTTCCGCATGGACATGTGCTGCCTCTGCACTTTGATCAGACCAGCCAAAACGCTTAAGCGTGTAAGGACGTCCTGCAATGCTAGTTTTTATTTTGGCTTCAGCCCAGTACTGGGGAATAATCATTGAATATTTTCCTTATTATTTTTAATTGGTTTTAATCACAAAGCCTTTATTCGGTGGTTTCTTTTGGAATCTGCCAAAACACCCATGCGGTCAGGATATTGATACAACCCAAAGCAATCAAGGTGGCATGGAATGCAGTACTAATAGATGCGGTCGAGAAATATTGTCCAAAGACATTGATCAAGGTACCTGCCAGCGCCACACCAATACTCATGGAAAGCATCATAATCATCGATAAGAAGCTGTTACCGCTGCTGGCATCCTGTTGAGGCAAGTCTTTTAAAGTTAAGGTATTCATACCAACAAACTGGAGTGAATTCAGTGTACCAAAGATAAAGAGATGCAGGATTTTTAGCCACAGGGGTGTTGCCGCCGTCATCAGGGAAAAACTGGCGATACATAGACCGACTAAAACGGTATTGGTCAGCAGGAAACGGCGATATCCGACCCGTTGAATCAATGGACGTACAATGGGCTTGGAAAATAATGAACCTAATACCATTGGAATCATCATCAAGCCTGTGATGAAGGGTTCGAAACCAAATGCGACCTGTAGCATGAGCGGTAAAATAAATGGAATTGCATTACTACCCAAACGGGCAAAGAAATTACCCAGAACCCCGATTGAGAAAATCTTGTAGCGAAATAATCGCCCATGAAATAGCGCGTTTTGATGGTTATGCGCATGATAGGCATATCCCACCGCAGCAATCATTCCAGTCGTCAATAAACCGAGACTCACCAAACGTGGATATTGTGGTGCTGCGATATTTTCGATTCCCAAAGCGAATCCGACCATTGCCACCATCAATAAGATAAAACCGCTCAAATCAAATGATTTTACCGTCGGTTCTTTCTGGTTAGGCATGACTTTAAGGGTCATGATCATACCCAAAATACCCATCGGAATATTAATCAGGAAAATCCAGTGCCACGTGGTGACTTCGACTAGCCAGCCCCCTAAAGTTGGGCCCATTAAAGGGCCAACCAATCCAGCAAGACTCATCAGGCTCATCGCAGAAAGGAATTGTGAACGTGGAATCAGCTTTAACAGGGCCAAGCGTCCTACAGGCATGAGCAGTGCGCCGCCGATGCCTTGAATCACACGGAAAAATAACAGTTGTTCTAAGTTCTGGGATAAGCCACAGCCGAGCGATGCCAAGCTGAAAATGATCATGGAACTGAGATAAATATTACGGATACCAAAGCGGTCTGCCAGCCAGCCACTTAGGGGGATACAAGCTGCAACGGACAACACATAGGCCACAATAACGCCGTGCATTTGCAAGGGATTTTCATTGAGCTGAACAGCCATTGCTGGAATTGCGGTATTGACGATCGTGGTGTCCAGTGCCTGCATAAAAAAGCCAATGGAAACTAGAAGGACCAATAATCGAAATTCGGGCTGGACTGCTTGATGTGTTGTGGTTGTCATGAGCCTTGATGAGTAAAAATTCAGCTTTAGTTTAATGCAAATAGGCGTGAAATAAAGACAAAAATTGTCAAATAGCGGTCATGAAACTGACATTAAAATGTCATCGAATTTGCATCACCTGATACTAGATTAGCCATACAAAATAAATTGTATGGAATTTGATCATGAAATTTAAAATTTCAGTTTTATTGACAGCGTTACTGTCGGTGGGGTTAGTGGCGTGTAATGATGATAACGACAACACAACGCCAACACCAGAAATCGTTGAACCGACACCAGAAACAATTAAGCTGAGCTTGTTGGGGCGCTACGAAACCAATATTTTTGCCCAAAGTGCGGCTGAAATTCCAGCCTATGATGCTGAAACCAAACGTCTATTTGTTGTCAACGCACAAAAGGGGCTAGTTGATGTACTAGATGCATCTAAACCTGAAAAGCCAATACATATTGCCGAGCTATCTGCACGTACTTATCTGGTCAATTCGGAAGTGAATAGTGTTGCGGTGAAAAATGGCATTGTTGCACTTGCGGTTCAGGCTGAGCAGAAAACGGATACGGGAATCGTGGTATTTTTTAATGCCAAAGATTTAAGCTTTATCAGCAAAGTCAGTGTGGGTGCTTTACCCGATATGCTGACTTTTAGCCCTGATGGTAAAACCGTTTTGGTGGCTAACGAAGGTGAGCCGAATGATGATTATTCAGTTGATCCAGAGGGCTCTGTCAGCATTATCGATATTAGTAATATCAAGCAACCTAAGGCCAGTGTGGCAGACTTCAAAGCATGGAACACGCAAAAAGCTGATCTATTGGCAAAAGGAGTACGTATTTTTGGGCCAAATGCGAGTGTCGCTCAAGACTTGGAGCCTGAATATATTACGATTTCGGCGGACAGCAAAACTGCATGGGTCACATTACAAGAAAATAATGCCATTGCACGGATTGATATTGCTCAGCAGAAGGTCACTGATATTTATCCATTGGGCTATAAAGATCACGGTGTTGTGGGAAATGAGCTGGATGTCAGTGATAAGGACAAGAAAATTGATATCAAAACATGGGCTGGCCTAGTGGGGATGTATCAACCTGACTCGATTGCCAATTATCAAGCCAATGGTCAAACCTATTTAGTGACTGCCAATGAAGGTGATAGCCGTGAATGGTTAAAAGATTCCAAAGCGTATTATGCGGGTAATACCCGTCAAGGTTTTGTTGAAAATATTCGGATGAAGCATTTATTTAACAGTAAGGGCTTCAATACAGGAGGCGACTATCCTGCGCATCTGCAAAAGCTGGCAGTCGGCGTGAAAGGTGCCAAGCTCAATCCAGTCACTTTTGCCTATTGTGGTGCAACAGAAACAGGTGTAGGTGGATGCCGTGATGATGCGCAATTAGGTCGCCTGAATATTGCATGGAATATGGGTTATCAGACCAATGCGGATGGTTCTCCGAAACTGGATGCCAATGGTCTGCTGACTTATGACAAGCTTTATGCATATGGCGCACGTTCATTCAGTATCTGGAATACCCAAGGTCAATTGGTCTGGGATTCGGGTAGCGAGTTTGAAAAGAAAACGGCTGAGTTGTTTCCTGATTATTTTAATAGTGACCATGAAGCAGTTGCGTTTGATGATCGTAGTGATAATAAAGGGCCTGAACCAGAAGGGATTACTGTCGGTACCATTGGTCAAAAAACTTTTGCCTTTATTGGACTAGAGCGAATGAGTGGCATTATGGTCTATGACATTAGCACGCCAAATAAACCGAAATTTATTGAATATTTTACCACGCGTAATTTTACTGAAACCGAGACTGCAAAACAGGGTGATTTAGGGCCAGAAGGTCTGATCTTTATTGCTGCAAAAGATTCACCAAATGGTAAGCCTTTGCTTGTGGTGGGGAATGAAGTGAGTGGTTCCACCGCAGTGTATCAAGTCAATGTGCACTAAACGCTAACCATAAAAAAGCGGATCAAATCGATCCGCTTTTTTTATATTCAAGTCTTAAACTTCAATATGGCTAGGTGCATTCAAGTTTTTAATGACGCTTGAGATGTGTTCAAGCGTTTCACAAACAATCACTTTGGCACGATGTTGAGGCGGTAAAAAGCCTTCTTCAACAGCATGATCTAGTTGTGCAATCAGTGCATCGTAAAAACGGTTAACGTTATAGATAATCATGGGTTTCTGGTGCTGGTTGAGTTGTCCCCATGTCGCAATTTCCAGAATTTCTTCAAAAGTGCCTAAACCACCTGGTAAAGCAATAAATGCGCTGGCACGTTCAGCCATAAGCGCCTTACGCTCATGCATGGTCTGAACAATATGTAGCTCAGTCAATCGATGATGGGCAATCTCATAGTCCAGCATGAACTCAGGAATGACACCAACGACTTCACCGCTATGTTCAAGCACGGTATCGGCGACTTGTCCCATCAGACCAATGCTGGCGCCGCCATAAACAATACCAAAACCTTGAGTAGCAATATGCTGGGCCAGTTCGATGGCCTTATCACGATAGATGGGCTTGTTGCCGGTACGTGAGCCGCAATAAAGGGCAATGAGAGATTGAGTGGTTTTTATGGGAGTAGGGGTAATGCTTTTCTTTTCAGTCATTATTAGAACACTATTCATTCGTTTATTTTCACCTTATCATTTTCGTTGTGCTTGTCTAGGCTAATTGAGGTTTATGACAGTTTTATGCACATTTTACATACAAAGCTGTTTTGTAACGCTTAGAAAGAATTTGCAAACAACATCAACATAAAAAAGATGAATTTCAGTTAAATCTTGCCTATACTGAAAATCCTTTTATTAATTTATGTCCCTCTATGAGTAGTGGTTGTTGTCGCTCCGCATTGTTCTTATTTCCTACAAAAAATGTTTTGGCTCATCGTGCCGACCTTTTAAAAATTCAACTTCATAACAATATTGCTGATTTTGCAGAGGAGTCACGTCAATGATTCTGGAATGGATGTCTGACCCCGCTGCATGGGTTGGTTTAGCAACATTGGTGGTGCTCGAAATTGTACTAGGTATCGATAACCTTGTTTTTATTGCAATTTTGGCAGAAAAATTACCGCCTGAACAACGTAACGCTGCTCGTAGAGTTGGTTTGATTCTCGCCTTACTGATGCGTTTGGGATTGCTTGCGGCAATTGCATGGGTGGTGACACTAACTGAACCACTGTTTCATATTTTTGATCATCCTTTTTCTGGTCGTGACCTGATTTTGCTGTTTGGTGGCGTGTTCTTATTATTTAAGGGCACCATGGAACTGCATGAACGAATTGAAGGTAAGCAAGCGCTGAAAGAAGAAAGCCCAGTACATGCTACTTTCTGGATGGTTATTGTTCAGATTGTAGTTTTGGATGCCGTCTTTTCTTTAGATAGTGTGATCACGGCTGTCGGTATGGTGAAGCATCAAAGTGTAATGATGCTGGCAATGATTATTGCTGTTGGTATCATGCTTTGGGCATCAAAACCACTGATGGATTTCGTCAATAAGCATCCAACAGTGGTGATCCTGTGTCTTGGCTTCCTGATGATGATCGGTTTCTCATTGGTGGTGGAAGGTTTTGGTTTCCATATTCCAAAAGGCTACTTATACGCAGCGATTGGTTTCTCGGTGTTGGTTGAAGTAGTCAATCAGACCATGCGTCGTAACCAAGAGAAGATGGTGACGACAACAGATTTACGTTATCGCACCGCTTCTGCCGTATTGCGTATGTTAGGCAATAAAGGCAATGGCAATGAAAGCCAGAGCAATGAAGCTGAAGATGTATTAGCGACGCAAGCGTATGCCAAAGAAGTCTTTGATGAAGACAATGGTGTGTATCACAGTGTTTTGGTACAAGGTGTACTTGGTTTATCTGAGCGTCCAGTCAAGTCCGTGATGACACCACGTCCAGAGTTGGAATGGTTAGATCTGGACGATGATCCAGCTGAGCTAAAAGAACGTTTAATGGCAATGACTCATTCACGTTTGATTGTTGCACGTGGTGAGCTGGACAATATTGAAGGTATTGTACTCACCCATAAAGTGTTGAATGAATACATTGAAACGGGCGCGATTGATTTCAGTAAACATCTACGTGAACCTGTGATTGTGCATGAAAATGCGCAAGTATTGATGGTCATGGAACAGTTACGTCAGGCACCGTTGCAAATGGCAATTGTCCTGAACGAATATGGTTCAATCGAAGGGATTGCAACGCCGATTGATGTATTAGAGGCGATTGCTGGTGAATTCCCTGATGAAGACGAGCTAGAAGCAGCGGCAGAAAGTCTTGATGATGGTTCGATGTTGCTGGAAGGTTCAACTGACATTCGCCATGTGTCTTTGTTATTGGGCAAAGATTTAGTGGACGAAAGTGAGGAATATTCAACTTTGTCAGGCTATATCTTGTTCCACCTTGGCCGTTTACCTGAAAATGGTGACACGGTTGAAGTTGATGGCTATCGCTTTGAAGTGGTAACAATGGATGGGCACAAAATTGAAAAAGTGCGCATTATTGCCAAAGAGAAGCCTGTCGAGAAATAACAAAGCTGTATTATTCTGAATAGCCTTGAGTTTGACCGTTGTGATGCAATGGTTTTACTCGGGCTATTTTTATTTGAGAATTCAAAATGATTTTGTCAAAGAATTGTCCTTGTGGACATGGACCTTATGCTGAATGTTGTCAGCCCTTGCATTTGAAACAACAGACAGCTCAAAGTGCAGAGCAACTCATGCGCTCGCGTTATAGCGCTTTTGCTTTGCAACAGATTGATTATATTCTGGAAACAACAGCTTTAGGACAACAGTCCGCTTTGGATCGTGCCGCGATTGCCGACTGGAGTCAATCCAATCAATGGCTGAAACTAGAAGTGGTACAACATCAGCCCAAGCTGGATAAAACCCATGCATTGGTTGAGTTCAAGGCACATTATCATGATGGCAAACAAGCGCATGTTCATCATGAAATTTCACATTTTGTCTTGCATCAACAGCAATGGTATTTCCTTGATCCCACACTGGACATGCAAATCACCATGAAACAACCCTGCATTTGTGGCTCGGGGAAAAAATTTAAACAATGTTGTGCACAATTCATCTAACTTTGTCTTAGAATAGCGCACACTTTTACGCCTGATTTAGGGATGTAGGCAGATGTTACTCACCGTAATTTATATTATTGCCATTACTGCGGAAGCGATGACGGGCGCGTTGTCAGCGGGTCGACGTAGTATGGACTGGTTTGGTGTGGTACTGATTGCCTGCGTAACGGCATTGGGCGGCGGCTCAGTGCGTGACGTGTTACTCGGGCATTATCCTTTAACTTGGGTCAAACATCCTGAATATTTAGTGCTGACCTGCGCTGCGGCTTTTGTCACCATCATTATTGCCAAATGGATGCGTCATCTACGCAATATCTTCCTGGTACTGGATGCTCTAGGTCTAATTGGCTTTACCATCATTGGTTGTCAGATTGCCCTATCGATGGGGCATGGTTTTGTGGTGTCTGCAGTGGCAGGCGTATTAACAGGCGTGTCGGGTGGTATTCTGCGTGATATTCTGTGTAATGACGTACCTTTAGTGTTCCGTCGTGAGTTGTATGCCAGTATTTCCTTTGTTGCCGTGATTTGTTATTGGGTGTGTCTGGAAGTTGGTCTGCCGCACGATCTCACTGTAATTTTTACTTTGGTATTTGGTTTTACCTTACGGTTGATCGCGATTTATTTTGGTCTGGAAATGCCGAAATTTATTTATCAAGAAGATGATGCCGAGTCTGCTTCCTCAACAGATGAGCATTGATCTGGTTCAATTAAAAAAGAAAAATACGCGATAATAAGCGACTTTATACAATAAAAGATGCTGGTCTGGATTGCGGCTTTATGCCGCTTATCGGCTGGTCAATCATGAAGAATGTTTAACTTTTGAGGTCTTGCAATCTTCCTGAGACACCATTTGACGTTTAAACAACAACAAGGGCTTGTCACAACGCCTTCATCCACATAGCATACAAAGCATTGACGATAATAAATGATTTTGGATGACTCGCTGAAATGACCAGCCTTGCACATCATGCAACAGAAAACCGTTCCGTAGCCGAATTCACTGAGCAGGCTTACCTAAACTATGCCATGTACGTGATTATGGATCGTGCATTGCCCCATATCAGTGATGGTTTAAAACCTGTACAGCGCCGTATTGTTTATGCGATGAGCGAGCTTGGCCTGAAATCGACGGGGAAGCCGAAAAAATCGGCACGTACCGTCGGTGATGTGCTCGGTAAATATCATCCGCATGGTGACTCAGCCTGTTATGAAGCGATGGTGTTGATGGCACAGCCATTTAGCTATCGTTACCCACTGGTTGAAGGTCAGGGCAACTGGGGTTCACCAGATGACCCGAAATCATTTGCGGCGATGCGTTATACCGAAGCCAAACTTTCTGCTTATAGTGAATTATTACTGAGCGAATTGGGCCAAGGCACCAGTGAATGGCAAGACAACTTTGATGGTTCAATGAAAGAGCCAATCACTTTGCCTGCACGCGTTCCGAATATTTTGTTAAATGGTACCACGGGTATCGCGGTGGGGATGGCAACAGATATCCCGCCACATAACTTGCGTGAAGTGGTGAAAGGAACAATCGCCTTAATTCGTAATCCTGAAACTTCAGATGCGAAACTGGCAGAATATATTCCTGCGCCAGATTTACCTACCAAAGCTGAAATCATTACCCCGCCAGAAGAATTACTCAAAATTCAAACCACAGGTCGTGGTAGTTATCGCATGCGGGCGGTATATGCGGTCGACAAAAATGAGATTGTGATTACTGAACTGCCGTATCAGGTTTCGGGTTCAAAAGTCATTACCCAGATCGCAGATCAGATGATTGCCAAAAAATTGCCATTGGTCAGCGATGTACGTGATGAATCGGATCACGCCAATCCAACCCGTTTGGTAATTGTATTGCGTTCGAACCGTGTCGATGCAGAAACGGTGATGAGTCATTTATTTGCCACTACGGATCTGGAGTCAAGCTATCGTGTCAATCTGAACATGATTGGGGCAGATGGTCGTCCACAGGTGAAATCGATTCGCCGTATTTTATTAGAATGGATCGAGATTCGTAAGCAAACCGTAACCCGTCGTTTGCAATACCATTTGAATAAAATCGAAAAACGTTTGCATATCCTGGCAGGTCTTTTAATTGCTTACTTGGATATTGATACCGTGATTCGGATTATCCGTGAAGAAGATCAGCCAAAACCTGTATTGATGCAGCATTTTGGCATCGATGACATTCAGGCTGAAGCGATCCTCGAACTCAAACTTCGTCATTTGGCCAAGCTTGAAGAAATGGAAATTCGCCGTGAGCAAGAAGAACTGGAAGCGAAAGCTGCGATTATTCGTGAGCAATTGGCAAATCCAGAATCATTAAAAAACCTGATCATTAATGAGTTAAAAGAAGACGCGAAAAAGTTTGGTGATGACCGTCGTTCACCAATCGTTGCGCGCGCGGATGCCGTCCAGATTAAAGAACAAGATTTAATGCCTGCTGAGCCTGTGACTGTCGTATTGTCCGAGGCAGGCTGGGTGCGCGCTGCCAAAGGGGCAGAAGTCGATGCAGCCAATCTGAATTATCGTGCGGGTGACCAGTATCTCAGTCATGCAGTGGGTAAAACCAACCAGCGTGTCTATTTCCTTGATGAGACAGGGCGTAGTTATGCCTTGCCAATTAGCAGTCTGCCTTCCGCACGTGGCTTGGGTGAACCGCTCAGTTCAAAACTTTCACCAGCCAGTGGTGTGTCATTTATTCAGGTCTTTATTGATGAGGAGAGCAGCGAGCTGATTGCAACCAGTTCAAATGGTTACGGCTTTAAGAGTCAGGCAGCACAACTAGATACCAATGCAAAAGCTGGGAAAGCCTTCCTGACGGTTGCAGACAAAGCAACGGCTTTACCGCTATTGCCAATTCAGCAAGCCACTCATGTTGCCATTCTGAGTTCATCAGGACGTTTACTGATTATTGATTTAGCTGACCTGCCAGTTCTCAATAAAGGTAAGGGTAACAAGTTGATACAACTTGATGAAAAAGAGCAAATTTTATCCATGACAACCCTGACGTTAGATGAAATAATCCAAATCGATGCAGGACAACAGCATCTGAAATTGAAAGGGGATGATCTTCAAAAATATCTAGGAAAAAGAGCAACAAAGGGGCAACTTTTACCACGTGGATATCAAAAAGCAAATAGACTCTTCATTCAGAGATAAGGCTAGTATTCTGTGATACAAATACGTTATATATGACAATGTATTCAGATTATTTGGATAGATTGACAGGGCAATTCAAAAATTTAAAAAAAATGTTTTGCCATGGAAAGTAACGTTGTTACATTTTTAAGGATTACCACTCGGAGATAAGGGCATTATGGAAAAGATTTGGTTTGCTGAATACCAAAAGACAGGAATTCCAGAAACAGTTGAACTGCCTGCTGAAAACACCTCACTTGTTGATATTTTTGAACGCAATTTCCAAAAATTTGGTTCACGTGATGCCTTTATCTTTATGGATAAAGTTTTAACGTTTAATGAATTAGAAGTCGCTAGCCGTAAATTTGCAGCTTATTTACAAACTTTAGGTTTAGCAAAAGGCTCGCGCGTTGCGGTGATGATGCCGAACGTTTTCCAATATCCAGTTGTTGCGTTAGGGGTTTTTCGTGCAGGTCTGGTGCTTGTAAACGTCAATCCATTATATACAGCACGTGAACTTGAGCATCAGTTGAATGACTCTGGTGCTGAAGTCTTAGTGATTATTGAAAACTTTGCCAATGTTTATCAAAACATTATTGGTAAAACACCTGTGAAGCATGTTGTGGTGGCTTCTGTGGGTGATATGTTAGGTACGTTGAAAGGTACGATTGTGAATTTCGTTTTACGTAAAGTACGTAAGCAAATTCCAGCGTGGAATATTCCAGGCCATACTAAATTCAACGCGGCCTTAAACAAAGCCAACCCAAGCAATTATAAGCGTCCAAGCTTGACCTTAAGCGATACCGCAGTACTTCAATATACGGGTGGTACAACAGGTGTTTCTAAAGGCGCTGAATTAACGCATCGTAATCTTGTTGCAAACTTACTCCAATGTGAAGCGATTTTCTCAAGTAAGTTTGGCGGTTCTGATAGTGCTAAAGGTGATCGCATCGTATGTGCATTACCGCTGTATCACATCTTTGCATTCATGGTGTGTGCACTTTACGGCATGTATAAAGGTCAGGCCAATATCCTGATTCCAAATCCACGTGACTTGCCTGCGGTGGTGGGTGAATTACGTAAATATCAACCTTCATTCTTCCCAGCAGTAAATACTTTATTTAACGCGTTGGTGAATAACGAAGAATTCAAACAGCTTGACCATAGCAATCTTAAGATGGCAATGGGCGGTGGTATGGCGGTGTTGCCATCAACAGCAGCAGCATGGAAGAAAATCACAGGTACCACCATTATTGAAGGTTATGGTTTATCTGAAACTTCACCTGTTGCAACTGCGAATCCTCCTGCTACAACTGAATTCAGCGGCACGATTGGTATTCCATTGCCATTAACTGAAGTTGCGATTCTGGATGATGACGGTAAAGAAGTTGCGCTGGGTGAACAAGGTGAGATTTCGATCCGTGGTCCACAAGTCATGAAAGGTTACTGGAACCGTCCAGACGAAACTGCAAAAGTAATGACGGCTGATAACTTCTTCCGTACCGGTGATATCGGTGTGATGGATTCGCGTGGTTATGTGAAGATCGTTGACCGTAAGAAAGACATGATCTTGGTGTCAGGCTTTAACGTTTACCCAAGTGAAATTGAAGAAGTTATTGCGAAACATCCAAAAGTATTGGAAGTGGCTGCGATTGGTGTTCCAGATGAAAAATCAGGTGAAGTGCCGAAGTTATTCATCGTGAAAAAAGACCCTTCTTTAACCACAGAAGAAGTCATTGCTTATGCAAAACAAAACTTAACTGGCTACAAGTGCCCACGTTATGTTGAGTTTATGGAAGAATTACCGAAATCAAACGTGGGTAAGATCTTACGTAAAGATTTACGTAAACCAGCTTAAAGTTTTTAGGCTTCTCAAATAAGGAAGCATAAAAAAACGCCGCAATTGCGGCGTTTTTTTATTGGGTTCATTTTGAACCTTTTGATTTCATTAACCAGCGGTCAATATAAGGTCGGCCAATACCAACGATGCCCACAAAAACGACCATGGTCGCGAGCTGGAAACGTAATCGTGTCGGATCAATGCCATTAAAACTAAAATAATTATCGGCAACTGCATAGAGCACAATGGCGGTCAGCCAGTGCCAGAGTGTCAGGCGATAAATACCGACTGCATAAAAGGCCACTGTCAGAATCACAAAAGTACCAAGTGTCGATTGCCAGTTTAGATTTGCACAAATCACACTGAGTAGAAATGCCATGATCGGGAGTACAACTTTAAGTACTCGATCAACTAAAATTTGATGCTGGCGTTGTTGAGCAAGCACCTCAAACATTTCTTTTTGATCTGGTTGCGGCATAGGTTGACCTTAAAACAGTATGAAAAAACACAACTTTTACACAAACAATGTGTGTAAAAGAAACGCTTGTTGAACAAGCACACATGAAAGTTCAATAAATTATAAGTTATGATAGCATGATCAGAAGAACTTCAAATGATGGATGTCAGCATGCAAGGTATTAGCGGCATTATATTGATTATTATAGTCGCATGTTTGTTGCCTTATGTATTTACCTTGATTGCAAAATCAAAAGGTGGTTTTCAAGCAAAAGATAATCAGAATCCTCGTGACTTTTTAGCCAAAACAACGGGACTATCTGCACGGGCAAATGCTGTGCAACAAAACAGTTTTGAGAGCTTACCTTTGTTTATTGCTGCGATGTTGATGGCAGAGTATATGGTGGTGCCAGAGTATTTCATTTTGACTTTGGGCTGGGCTTATATCGTATTTCGCGTCATTTATGGCATCTGCTATCTGGCCAATCTCGCCACGTTACGTTCTATCATCTGGTTTTTCTCTCTACTTTGTCCAATTTTACTGTTCGTGATTACGGTCAAAATGACCTGATGACAGCTGGCTATAAAATTCGCCAGCTCGCTACATATCTAGCATCATTTTCGCTGTATTCACGTTATAATCTGTCCGATTTACATCTACTTCACAATATAAACGAGTGTTGATATGAGTTATAGCAATATTCCTGCGGGTAAAGACGCACCAAATGACATCTATGTCATTATCGAAATTCCTGCAAATGCAGCCCCAATCAAATACGAAATCGACAAAGATTCAGATGCGTTATTTGTAGACCGTTTCATGGGTACAGCAATGTTCTACCCAGCAAACTATGGCTATGTTCCAAATACATTGTCTGAAGATGGTGATCCATTAGACGTACTTGTTGTAACTCCACATCCTGTTGCTGCTGGTTCTGTGATTCGTTGCCGTCCAGTGGGCAAATTAAAAATGGAAGATGATGGTGGTATTGATGCGAAACTGATCGCTGTTCCACACGAAAAACTATCTCCACTTTATAAAGATGTTCAAGAATATACGGATCTTCCGCCATTATTGATCAGCCAAGTTGAGCACTTCTTTGCACACTATAAAGATTTAGAGCCTGGTAAATGGGTAAAAATCAGTGGTTGGGAAGGTGCTGATGTTGCGAAAGCTGAAGTACTTAAAGCAATCGAAGCGGCTAAAAAGTAACTTTGAGATGCTCGACCAGATTTTAAAAAATTTAAAATCTGGTCATAAAAAAACTCCATTCATTTGAATGGAGTTTTTTATTGCTTGATCAGCTGTGAATTAGAATAATTTCACAGGAATATCAAGCCAGATACGCCATTCGTTGGTATCGCCAATGTAGGCATTTGTTTGATATTCATCACTTGCACGGTAATACGAGTGACGTAAACGTAAGCTCGCATCTTTGGCAAAACCAGATTGAACCGTGTATTTCACTTGGTTAAAGAATTCACGTTCATGTGCATTATCAGTCAAATTCTTGACTTTGATATCCCAACCATAGACATAGGCGGTGGTCCAACTTAAGCCTGGTACGCCATAACCACCAAAGTCGACGTTATATTGCAACTGTGCAGATTTTTCGCTGTTACCAATAAAGTCAGATAGGTAAGAGTTTGGCAAATAGATACTTTGAGCGCCATCAGCGTTCTCGCCGTAGTCATAACCTGTATTACCATTATTTTGTTGGTAAGCCAGCATCACGCTATGTGGACCTGTGTTATAAGTCGTAGAAAGTGCCCAAATGGTATTTTTACGATTAGACAGGTCGTCAGTTGTACTTGAATACGTACTTGCCTTTTCATCCCATTTAGTGTGGTAAGCACTTAAGTCATATGTTAAACCACTGTCTTTATCTAACGGCTGCTTATAGTTCACATTGATATAATGACGATCTAGCTTATCTTTGCTATCCAAGCCAAAGTACGCCGCATTTAAGTTGTCATCAAATTTGTATTTTGCGCCCCAAACGACAGCACGATCAAGTTTGCGGCCATCAGTATTGATTTGGTCAGAGTACTGATCTTTAGTGAATTTACCGGCAGTTAACTCTAAGCCATCAATTTCACGGCTAGTTGCCAATACACCTTCAAAATATTCAGGTACTAAACGCGCTGTGTTACTTGCTAAAACAGGAATATCGAGAACTTGTGTACCATAAGTCACAGTTGTATTCGAGATACGTGCTTTAACAAAACCGCCGCCACGTGCCCAGTGATCATATGTGTCACCTTTACCATCTACACCATTTAGGCGTTCGCGTGGGATCATGCCGTTACCAGCATTATTGTTTGAGCCTAATTTAAAAGAGCCATCGCCGATCACACCAGCGCCAAAGCCAACTAAACCTTGAGTAAAACCAGTTTCCAGTTTCACCATTGCCGTCTGAGCATATGAGCTAGTGTCTTCGACACCATTCTTTTTGTCACGATTTAAATAACCAGTACGGAATAAAATATCCCCTTTGGCATCTTCAACAAGTCCTTTTGCTTCGCTTTGTTCGCTTGCATATGTTGAGGTAATTAACGCGGCATTAATCAAAACCGCTAAAGTAAGTTTCTTTGCCTTTGGCATAGCTCGCCTCATTAGAAATAATAAATTTGGGATAAAACCGAAATTTTGATCAATTGTATAAGTTATGCATAAAAAAGATAGATTTTTATTAAAATTTTTTAATTATTTTTAAATAAAATACTTATAAAATTTTATGATTTGTTTCTCGTTTAAAAAGTATACATTTTAAGATCAAGTGTTTGATTATTAGTCATAATGTTGTTTATTTTGGATGTAAAGTAAACAGGTTATTTTTTGTTTTGTTCGAATAAAACTATGTGATTTATTGAGGTATTTTTTCTTTTATTTTAAATATTTATTTTTTCTTTGTGTGAAAAGTGTTCAATTGTTTGCTGCAAAAAGAACATCCCGACGAATGACGAAAGGGATTGTCCTAAAAAGAATATTTTTTAAGCGCATTTTAAGTTTTTTTGCCGTGCACTTTTATGGAACATTTCTGTTTTATGCTGATTTAAGCTTAATTTGAAAGCATTTTGCACTTTCGTTACCTTGATGAAATGCCTCTTTTTCGTGCAAAAAATAATCTTGAATCGGTTGGTGCGTCTAAATCGCTCAAAAAAAAATAAGGATGCTAGATCGGCCTTAATTCAGAACTATTAAAAATTTGAGTAAGGCGAATTTACTCATTAAGACCACGATGAAATATGGTTTAGCTGAAGTTGGCACAGCAATTGCTAATTACTTTGCGATGCAATTTAAAATTTAAATCAGTCGAATATCCATCATGGGGGAGATCAAGATGATGAAATTTGCATGTAAAGCAATCGCGTTGAGTATTTGTGCAGTGACTTCAACTTTTGCGATGGCAGAAGAAACAAATACATTATCTCAATACGGCCTGAGTTTTTCAGGAACGGCTGCGTTAACGACTGATTATCGTTATCGTGGTATCACACAAACTCAATCTGATCCTGCGGTACAAGGTGGTTTTGCATTAACACATTCATCAGGTCTTTATGCTGGGGTATGGGGTTCAAACGTTAACTTTGGTGGGGCTGATCCTCATCTTGAGCTAGATCCTTATGTGGGCTATGCGACTGAGCTACCATTTGCAGGAAAGCCGACTTTAGATGTCGGTTTATGGTACTACGGTTATCCAAGTGCATCTGACCTGAACTGGTTAGAACTTTACGCAAAACTAGGCTTTAAAAATGTATTGGCATCAGGTGATAGCCTATTAGGTAGTTTGAACTATACCAATGACTTTGCTGGTACAGATGAGAATGGCTGGTACGTGAACGCAACCTATAACATTCCGTTTGCAGATACTGGCTTTGGTGGTGTAGCAAGTGTCGGTTATACCAAAGTGGATAACTATGACTTTAGTGATACAGGTGGCGAAGACGATAATTATGTCGACTGGAAAGTCGGTGTGACATATAGCGTAAAATCAGTATCTGGTTTAACGGCTGAACTTGCTGCTGTAGGAACCAATATTGATGCAGATTTCCAACCGTATAAACGTGGCACAGAAACAGGCGCAGTATTTACCTTGACCAAAGCATTCTAGGCTTGGTTGGATAAACAAAAAGCCAGCTCTATTGCTGGCTTTTTTATATTGAAAGATATTTGCTTGAGGGAAGTCGTTCAAATCTAATCATGACTTGCGATGGATTTAGAATATAGATAATCCCATTCTGATAATCAGAAAGACTAAAAGGAACAAAAAAAATATCCGGATAAACTGACTACCATATCGTAGTGCCAGAAATACGCCGACTAGAGCACCCATGACATTACAGACGGCGATCATTAAGCCAATTTCCCACAGCACATGACCTGTAGGGATAAAGAATAAAAGTGCAGAGCTAAAAGTACCAATATTCACAATTTTCGCTGATGCAGATGCGTTGAGAAAATCAAAGCCAAACACTTTTACAAATAAGAACAGCAGAAAGCTTCCGCTACCCGGCCCAAACACACCATCATAGAATCCAATCAAACCGCCAAAAAAGATCCCCAGAACAATTTCTTTATGCCCACATTTGACATAAGTGCTATGTGCACCTAAGTCCTTCTTGAGAAAGGTATAAATCGCCATCACGATGAGCAAAAAGAAAACAAGATAGGTCATGAATTGCTTGGGAATATGTGCAACTGTCATGGCACCCATAAAGGCAAATATGAATGCTGAAAGCATGGTCGGGATGAGCAACTTCCAGACAAATTTAATTTTATTTACATATCTAAAAATAGAGGAAACGGTACCTGCCCACACGGCTAGTTTATTGGTACCTAAAACAGTGGTAATACTGTGCTGTGGCAAAGCATGTAATAGCGCAGGTATTTGAACCAAACCGCCACCACCTACTGCGGCATCAATCAGGCCACCACAGAACGCAAAAAATCCTAACATGAGTAGTGCGGTGTCATAGGTCATAATCGCCAACCTTTGGGAAAGTTGATTCGGCTGAAAGTGTTAGGTCATTTTTTCGGAATATTTATCCAGCTTATTCATGATGAATTCAGCTTATATCGTTTATTTATTGGTCAATAAAAATGAGCATTCTTCTATTTTTGAAATCAAAACTCTATAAACACAAATGAACGGTGTCTGTTTTCAACATAACTTGTTGCCTTGCGAAACTCAATTGAATTGTGCCGACCTTTAAATTGCATGTTCGCGCAATATAATTAAGGTGTTATTTCTATATATTTTTTCAAATCTTGGTCAACAAAAGAATCCGCATTAGGACGGATTCTTTTGTTGGAAAATCTCGAGAAAAAACTGTTAGGTTTGGTTGCCCCGATAGGATAGTGCTTCGGTTAAATGACTACTTGAGATCAGATCACTTTCTGCTAAATCGGCAATCGTGCGAGCAACACGCAATACACGATGGTAGGCACGTGCAGACAAGTTGAGACGTTGCTGGGCCATCTCAATAATTTTTGTCGAACTGTCATCTAGCAGAACATACTGTTCTAGTAACTTCGGTGATAAAGCCTGATTTAAGCACTGCTGTCTTTGGATCTGTTTGTCGTAGGCAGTGATCACACGTTGCCGCACGCTGGCAGAATTCTCGGTTGGCGTACGATCTTGTAGTTCCTGAGCTTGTAACGGTGGTACATCAATATGTAAATCAATACGATCCAGCAATGGGCCTGAGATACGATTTTGGTAGCGCTGAATACTTTCAGGGGAACATTGGCAACGGCTGTCCTGATTAAAGGCATAACCACATGGGCAGGGGTTCATTGCTGCAATAAACTGGAAATTTGCAGGAAAGGTCATTTGTCGTGCGGCACGAGAAATCACAATCTCTTTGGATTCCAAAGGTTGACGTAATACTTCCAGTACTTTGCGATCAAATTCTGGCAATTCATCCAGAAACAGGACGCCTAAATGAGCCAAAGTGATTTCACCAGGCTTGGGTTGAGAGCCGCCACCAACCAACGCAATTGCTGAAGCTGTATGATGTGGGGCTCTAAATGGACGCTGGCCAAAACTGTGCGGTGCGTTGGCCACCGAATAAATACTGGCGACTTCTAGATTTTCCTGCGCATTGAGCGGCGGTAAAATCGATGGCAGGCGAGAAGCCAATAAGGTTTTACCTGTGCCAGGTGGGCCTTTAAATAATAAAGAATGTCCGCCCGCAGCGGCAATTTCTAACGCTCGGCGTGGACGTAATTGACCTTTGACATCGGCAAGATCAAATTGATAGGCAGATGCGGCTGCGTTTGGTCGTTGTGGTGCAGCTGCCAGCTGGGCATTGCCCGAAAAATGTGCACAAACTTCTTGTAAATGCTGCGCTGCATAAACTTCAAAATCGGGAAGCTGGCTTGCTTCATCCAGATTTTCAGTGGGCAGTAGAAGGCGATGTTTGGCTTGTTGGCAGGCCATTGCGATGGTTAATGCCCCTGAAACAGGACGTAAGTGTCCATCAAGCGCCAGTTCTCCTATAAATTCAAAGCCTTCTGTACTGTGTTCTGGTAATTGTCCAGAAGCAATCAGAATCCCCAAGGCAATCGGTAAGTCCAGTCGAGAACCATCTTTGGGTAAATCGGCTGGTGCTAAATTGATGGTTAAGCGTTTGGTTGGAAACTGAAAACCGCTATTGATGATGGCAGAACGCACACGATCTTTACTTTCACGGACAGCGGCTTCAGCTAAGCCAACAATTGTTAAAGAAGGAAGGCCTGAACTAATGTGGACTTCAACTTCAATCTGAGGAGCATGTAACCCCAATAGCCCTCTCGTATATATCTTGGCAAAAGACATCTTGTTATTGTTCCATTGTGGTGCTTTATTTTTAATCATTCTGAGGTGCGAAATGCACCAAGTTGGTGCTTATTTTTTGTTCTGAATCACTTCTTCAAGTGTTTTCATTTGTTGCTGAAGTTCAGTCAAACGTTGGTTGGCTAACTCAAGCGCTGTTCTTTGGCGGTCAAGTTCTTGTTTTGAAACTAAATCCAGTTTTTCGATACTCTCGTTTAATAAAGCACGCAGATTTTTTTCTAAATCTTTTTTCGGCTGGTCAACTTGCTGCAAAATCGCTTGTAAAAGAGTTTCAATCATAAAGTACTCAATAAGTTATGTATATTTGCTGCTCAGTGTATCACTGCTTGTGTCAATCCTCTAGCACAGTTAAGGCCAGAACGAGGAGTGACTTATAAATCCAGTGAAACAGGAGCAAATGATACTTATTTTCGATGGACTATCTACATCTTCAAGGCTAAATAGGTTATAAAGAAAGCTTATGTCCGATATTTAAAAACCCCCAACCTTTAAATATTGGCATGAAAATTGAACATAAAACCTTACTGGTGAAAATAAGCCGAAGGAAAACAAACATGAAGCTTGTAACTGCAATTGTAAAACCATTCAAATTGGATGATGTGCGTGAAGCACTTTCTGAGATTGGTGTTCAAGGGATTACCGTAACTGAAGTCAAAGGTTTCGGACGTCAAAAAGGTCACACAGAATTGTACCGTGGTGCTGAGTATGTGGTTGATTTCTTACCAAAAGTAAAGATTGAAATTGCAATTAGCGATGAAATGGTTGATGCCGTCATTGAGTCGATTACTCGTGTCGCAAGCACAGGCAAAATTGGTGATGGCAAAATTTTTGTGACCAATTTAGAGCAAGTGATCCGTATCCGTACGGGCGAGACTGGGCCAGATGCTGTCTAAGTTGGCACAAACTTTGCTGAGCTATTAAATATAGCAATAGCTTGCGAAATCAGGTTGGGGGACACGAATGAAAAAAATGCTTATGGCGCTCAGTCTATCTGGCGCACTCTTAGGTGGTTCAGCGGTGGTTTGGGCAGAAGATGCTGCTTCAACGCCTGTTACTGAACACGCTGTAGCAGTTGACACTACAACTGCCTCAACAGAAATTGTTGCAGCAGAAGCGCCAGCTCCTGTGGAAGCAACACCAGCACCTGCTGCGGAAGCAAAGGTCGATACAGGTGATACAGCATGGGTTCTTGTTTCAACTGCGTTGGTGCTGTTGATGACGATTCCGGGCTTAGCTTTATTCTACGGTGGTATGGTTCGTAAGAAAAACGTACTGAGTACCATGATGTTCAGCCTTTCAGCGGCAATTCTTGTAAGTTTGATCTGGGTAACAGTGGGTTATTCTCTGGCGTTCTCTGGTTCAGGTGCTTATGTTGGTGATCTCGCGAAAGCCATGCTGAATGGCGTTGCCTTCGATGCCTTGACAGGCACCATTCCTGAAAGTCTATTCGTTATTTTCCAAATGACCTTTGCCATCATTACGGTTGCAATTATCAGTGGTTCAATCGCTGACCGTATGAAGTATTCTGCATTTATGGCCTTTATCGCAGTTTGGGTGATTCTGGTTTATGCGCCGATTACACACTGGGTTTGGGCAGCAGATGGCTGGTTATTTAAAGCAGGTGCGTTAGATTTCGCGGGTGGTACCGTTGTCCATATCAATGCGGGTGTTGCGGGTCTGGTTGCAGCGTATATGTTAGGCAAACGTACTGGTCTAGGCCGTGAGTCTATGGCGCCACATAACCTGACCTTAACCGTCATTGGTGCAAGCTTGATCTGGGTTGGCTGGTTTGGCTTCAATGGTGGTAGTGCTTTAGGTGCTGGTGCACGTGCAGGTATGGCGATTCTAGTAACACAAGTTGCTGCCGCAGCTGCTGCATTCTCTTGGCTCATTGTTGAACGTGTGATTCGTGGTAAAGCTTCCGTACTGGGTGGCGCATCAGGTGCTGTTGCTGGTTTGGTTGTGATTACACCTGCTGCTGGTTTCGTTGGTGTAGGTGGCGCATTGATTATGGGTCTTATCGGTGGTGTAGTGTGTTTCTGGGGAATTACAGCATTGAAACGCCTGCTTAAAGCGGATGATGCCTTGGATGCATTCGGTCTACATGCGGTGGGTGGTATTGTTGGTGCGATTCTGACAGGCATCTTCTATAGCGATGAAATCATCAAAGCAGCGAACGTTGCACTCGCCCCAACTTTTGCTGGCCAATTGTGGGTGCAAATCGAGGGTGTATTGGCAACCATGGCTTACAGTGCAATCGTGACCTTCATTATTCTGAAAGTGATTGATCTGGTGATCGGGATCCGTGTTAGCGCTGATGATGAGCGTATGGGTCTTGACTTGAGTCAACATGGCGAACGTATTGAATAACACAGACAAGATGTGATTTAAAAACAGCCTCATGGGGCTGTTTTTTTATGCCTGTAGGGTGCTGGTTCTGCAATTGAAGAAACTTTGCTACACTTAGGCAAAGAGATTAAATAATCGCGCAACTATGCATTGTCCATTTTGTAACGCTGCTGATAGTAAAGTTATCGACTCCCGTTTGGCCGCCGAAGGGAGCCAGATTCGTCGTCGTCGTGAGTGCGTCATTTGTGGTGAGCGTTTTACAACATTTGAAAGTTATGATGTGGTGATGCCACGTGTTATCAAATCGGATGGTAAAAATGAGCCATTTGA
>Ga0157359_1000131_pt1 | contig 23118 bp, 10 predicted proteins | sample AttcapACBM3_FD_111482 | JGI IMG/M metagenome (GOLD analysis project Ga0157359, IMG submission 111482) | Fungus gardens microbial communities from leaf cutter ant in Botucatu, State of São Paulo, Brazil - Atta capiguara ACBM3 | ecosystem: Host-associated > Fungi > Mycelium > Unclassified ...
ATGAGAAAAGTATACAATGTCTATGAATAATATATAAGAAAGAAATAAGAGAAATATAATAAAACATGAAGATTAATTAAGACACAGTAGATTGCAGTAAATCTGAGTCAAAGATGAAACAAACCCTAATATATATTTAGAACATGTCAACAATAAGATAAATATCTATAAAATATGAGGTAAAGATCATAGCAATCATAACATCAATAGAGTTCCTAGTATAGACTAGTTTATCTTATATACTACAAGCTATAGTTTGTATATATCTACAATTATTATATTCTAAAGTATATATGTTATTCATAAGACTAGTACTATTAGACTTAAAGATAATAGACTTGTTGCTTTTTTATTTTTCTTCTATTATTCAAGTTTTTCTTATTTTTCTGTTTTAATTCCTCACTATTCTTTCTTCTTCTTAGAATTAGTAAAAGGGGATAATGTGACATCACACATGACTGTCACAACTGTTACAAGTAATATGACAAAAGACATAACAACTGTTACAAGCTAGTTACATATATCACAGTTACAGTTACAATATCATATAACATATGAAAAGAGTAATATTATACATCATAAGATATAATAACTTTTATATACATGACTCATAACATTTAGGGTAGACTAGATATAAAGTATATACAGACTATATATTAGAAATATGTAGAGTAGACTTATTTATACTAGAAACTCTACTGATTTCTCTTATGATAATTAATACAAAATTTCTCTTTTATTCTAACTTTGAACTTGAGTTATAACAAGTATACTGTAGCCATGTTGTTATGGCTTAAGTTTAAGTAAATCAAACAAAAGACAATTCTTATATTGAATAACTTGATGGATTTCTTATTACAAACTAGTCTACCTTATATATTATAAATCATAGTCTGTGTATATACTACAACTAACCTACTATAAAGTCTATATGCTTTCTATAAGTCTAACATGCTAGCTATATGATGTTATTTGTTCTAGAACCATCTATGATATTTTCTATGTCACATGATTATATGACCATAACTTGTGACATTTTTGACTGTTATATGTGATGTCATATTATAAATTTTTGTCTAAGTTTGAATAATTAAAATTAAAATAAAAGAAAAAGAAAAAAATCCAAGTCCACTGTTTGCAATTCTAACATTATTCTTTCTTTAAGATTTATTCTCAAATTTTCTGTCATCCTACCAAAACAATATCTTTGTCATTTACTTCTTCTAAACTTCTCTACATTTGGATTCAATTTTAATTTTCACAACTTTTCTATATTTCCCTTTCCCTATATTTCCTTCTGTCTCCTAATTTTAGTGTTCATTCTCTTGTTGAGAATTTTTTCTACTTCCAACTCTTTTAGTATATCTACTTCTGTTAACTTTGGCTCTTCTCTCTTCTATTCCTCCACTAGTTGCTTATATCTTATTATCCAACTAATATTTACTACTAGATAAATTCTCATTGTTGCCAGCAGCTTTAACTTGATTGCATTCTTTGACATCACCTCTTCTATTATATATAGTTCTATATACTACTCTGTTAATTTCTCTCAAATACCAAGTCTTTTGTACTTAGTATTACTTTATCTTCTGTTAAAAAACCTACCTTCTTCAACTGAAGTTTGAACACCCAGGCATAACTAAACCCTGTAGTCTTTCCACCTTTTTATAGTCAACACTCCTCTCTTAACAATCTCTATTGTCATCCTCAGATCAATCCTGCTACTCTCTATGGTCAAACTTTAAGTCATGATCCTCAAGGTCATAGTACTGCTCTGTTCTGGTTCTTGCTACTATAAGCTTCTTCTCTTTCTCAGTAACTCTTCTAGACACTTCCATCTAGATTCCTGACTATTCAGTCATTATTATTCCTTGATTATGTCAACACTGTTCCACTAGATTGAAATGTATCTTTAGTAGTATTTAGAATAGTTACTGCTTCTAGGAGTTCTTATTTTGTTTTCTGAGGACTTCCTGAAGGTAAGTGCCACTGTCCTTTGTCTAGTCAATATATCTCTTAGAACTTTCTGGAGTTGTAATATCTATAGTATCCCTACAGTTCTTGCCCAGTCACCCTAATATCTTCCTTCTAAACATTTTCCATTTTTTCCATAAACTCTGTCACTTTCTCTATTTTTCTTTTCTTCTAATATCTGCCACTGTTATGTTTCTAAGCTTGGGTACAGTGTAAGTTACTAGTTTATATACTAGATAATTTACCTAGGATAGCTATTTGAAATGGAGACTGCTTAGCAAGTTACTTTATATACTAGTGATTCTTGGATGGTTAGGAATAGAGTCCATGAAGTTTGGCAAAGGACTATTAAAGACATCTGAGGAGAATAAAGAGAAGTGATCTGTACTAGAAGAGGTTAGGGAATGTAAATGAGAGAAGAAGTATTATCTATAGTTGTAAGACAGATGGCCAGAATAGGATATGACAATAAGATTACTTAGTATGCTATTGACCATCTTGATTTTTGGTTGCTACAACAATAATAATATTGTGTAAGGCTTATATAGAAATATTTTTTTATTTTAAATGATTCCTTCTTTTGTTTTATTTTTTCTTGAAGTGTGTTTGTTCTTTGATATATTCCTTGATATACCTCTTATAACATTTTGACATGTTTGTCAACTATTTTAACTTCTTGTTCTTTATATTGATCTAATTCATCACCCAGTAAGACTTAGATATGGTATGCTTATCTTTTTATATCTCTGTATATAATGTTGTGTAACTTCTCTGATATGATATAAATATCTTCTCCTACTTGCATTTTGTATATTTTTCTTGCTTGTAATAGAATAGTCTTAATGTCTGCCAATTTATTGTTGACTACATCAGTTTGTTTAATGATATCTTGAATTTGTGATTGAATATCTGCCATAGTTTCCAATCCTTATATTATTTGATAATATTTCTTCATCTAGTCTTTCTTTTTTTTGTTAAACATAGTTAGGGTTAAGATTGTTATCAGTGCAAGGAATGTATGGGTTAGAGAATAAGAGAGAAGTTGTAAAGTAGGCCATTTGTGTTTTTTAAGTACTGGATATACTTTGAAATGTTGATTTGGAGTTTTACTCCCTTTCTTTTATATATTTCATCTTGAAAGCTTTGTCTAATAGTCTTGAATTAATTTTTGAGCATATAGTATCCCCATTTCTGCTATCCATTGGTCATGTTTGTTTCCATATCCCTTTCAATATAAATATACTAAAAATTATATGCCTCTATCTCATTTTTTATTATGATTAAAGATTTAGAGTTGAAGAACATTATATAGAGTTTACACAAGAGAACTCAATAGAGTTTTTAGTATAAAGTCATCTATTCATATATACTAGGTCAATAGTTTGTGTGTACTACATCTAACTTATTCTAAAGGCTATGCACTATTAACATGTGGAAAACATGTTGTATAATATCATTATTCTAGAACTTTTTACTAAGTCTAAGAAGAAGAAAGAATAGAAGAATTGAAATAAAAAAATAAGAATAATTTGAATAAAAGAAGAAAGGTAAAAAAGAAACAAGTCTACTATCTTTAATAGTACTGGTCTTATATATAACACATATACTTTAGAATATAGTAATTGTAAATATGTACAGACTATGACACTAGAGTTTGGTGTTAACTTTAATTAATTATCAGGCTAGCTATTATAGAGTACATACTAGCCTTATACTGGAAAATGTTGGAAAGTGTAGATAAGGGAAAAGAGATTATCTGTAGATTGGGATAAATATGGTCAGAAGATGGGATATGACACACTGGAATTCTACTGTTAATAACTATTTGATTCAATCATCTTGTTGATCATTAATATAATGTCACAAGAATACTTTGATCTTCTAGTTGATTCTTTCTATTTGACTATCTGTCTGAAGGTAGTATACTATTGACAATGTCCTTTTTATTCCTAGAACCTTGTACAAGTTTTTCATGATTTGTGAGGCAAATTGAGGTTTCTTATCACTAAGAATTTTCTTTGGAACTTTATACATTTTCTATATATTGTTTTGATAGATCTTTACTTCCTCTAATGATATTGCAATTGTTGTTGCTCTAAGTCTGATTATTATTATTTTTCATTACTTGCTACAATAGTCTCATTGCTTCCTTCTCTCTTACATATCTAATTAATCTTTTGTGAATCAATCTACTATGACTACTATAATGTTCTTGTTGTTTGATCTTGAGAGTGGTCTTATGATATCAATACTAATTTCTTGCTATAGTCCTTGAGATATCTCTAATAGATAAAGTTCTCCTGCTTTTTTCATATGTTGTACTTTATTCTGTTGATAATTTTGGCATTCTTGAATATACTTCTTGGTGTCATTTTATATTCCTAGCTACTAATAATTCCTCTTGATTAACTTGAACATCCTTTGTTGTCCTGAATATCTTACATTTGCTAGATTGTAATTTTCTTATAAAATTTGTTCTTGAACTTTTTAGTTGTTGGATATATGAATTTTCTCATCTATATATACTACCCTATTATCTTCTCATGCTTGGCCATCATCTTTTTCCAGTTCTCTCTATACTTTTTGTTTCTTAGTATTATTTTATTTTGAATTCCTTCTAATAATATGGTTTCTTCTACTCGTTGGTTTTTTCAAACATTGTTATTTCTACTTTTGTGACTTTCTAGACAGAATATCTGCTCTAGTGTTTATTTTCCCTGGAATATGTCATAGAATGAAATGATCTTGTAACTTAAGATATTATTTTTCTTCTTGTTTCTAAAATAAGACTCCTTCTATAGTATGTTCTGATGTGTTGGTTTCTACTTGGAATTTTCCTTCTTTTCTAGATAGAGCAAAGACTAGTTGACTAGTAATCTTATTCTTTAATTCTTTGAATGCAATTTGGTATTATTTTTCTTATTTTTTGGTTTTAATAGTTCTTTGTTCAAAAATACTAATTTTCATTCATCACCTTCTTTGATTTGTATATTATTGTATTCCTAGATAAGGTCCAACTTATTGAAGTATTTTATGTATTTGAGTCTCTTCTTTCCCAATCAATGGTAATGTTATCTTATACTTTATTGTATGTTAGTTCAACTTTCTGTAATTCTATACTAATAAAAAAGATTCATTCTGCTAGGGCAACTGGATAAAGTCTGCAGAATTTTACAGAGTTTGTAATCTCTAGGAAATCCTAAGTAATATTGTTTATGACTACTAATTATACAACTTACCTCCAGAGAATCCTAAGAGAACAGGATGGAGTTTCATAGAGATAACAGTTACTATAAATACCAGGAGCTCATTCTAATCAAGCAGAATATCAATCAGAACATTTGATAACTTAGCTACAAAATGATAGAGCTGAATAGTCAGAAATATCAATAGAATATTACTAGATAGTAAGAGATCATTGGTTGGTAGCTAAAAGAAGTAGGTTCATTGTTATAAAGGAACAAGTGGAGATTCACAGTGTTTTAGTGGAGAAGAGAAGAAAGCAGAAATGTTATAATGTTATAGTAGAGTTTTGGCAAGATAGTGGGTTCTTTTATATCTATCTCCCTTTCAGATTGCCATATAATTCAAAGTAAGGGATACTGGTTTAAAGTTGATGCTTTGAAAGTCTGCCAAACAAATAAACTATGGGGCTGCAAGATTGAGATAGTGAAATTTGGTTACTTGATCAGATATAAAAATATCCACAGCATTCTCCTAGGAGTTTGTCTTTAGCCCAAAACTCTTTCACTTGATTAAGTAATACCTCTTCTAATACTAGTAGCTATCCAGAATGTTTTCTACTTTCCACTCTTCTTTTCTGTCAATGATAACTATAGGATCATTAGGAACAGTAATAAGCTTAACCACTAGAAACACTGAATATAGTCTTTGTAAAGTGGAGAAGAGCTTGAGATAGTATGACATAGGTTTAATCTATTTCTCTACCACATAATATTCTAAGCAATAATGAGATAACTTGGCAGAAAAGCAAGTCATGTAGATATCCAAGGAGTTCAGAAACACCTTGTTACTATGGTAAAATACCAGAGTAGGAGTGTATCTTTGATTATAGTATTAGGTTCTTTTATAATTTGCAAATAGCTGACCTAACCTTTTTTAAATTTCATACAATTAGTAAACTTCAAGGCACTCTCCAATTTTGATCTTCTTTGATAAGGCTCAAATTGTCAGATTTGAAGATGTTAAACTCTATTCATTTTTATTTTATTTTAATAATTGGGACTTAGAGTTAGGGTTAGTATAACATTACATATAACTATTATATGTTTGTCACACATGTCACTGTAACTTTCACACAATCACATGACATATAGAGAGATATAGAAGATTCCAGATCAATAATGTTATATCATATATTAATGATATATAATATATATAGTCTTTAGGGTAGGTTAGAATTTATATAAACCTTATACAAGATTCTTTTGTTGACTTTATACTTTGAGTCTTTAATTGTAATATAAATTCTATTTGTAGCAGTTGTCTAGTATTGAGAAGAAATAGCAATTGTTACATAAAAAAGTGTATATAGTTACTGCACTGAAACTCTGCTAGTAAAAGAAAATCTTGTTAGTTACTTTGTTAGTTATTAATGAATATTCAGAGATATTGCTCAAGCTTTTGGTTTACCTACTTTATATATCTATCTATTTAGAGTATCAGACTATAAATAATGCAATTTCAATTCCAAGAAGATAGTAACATTCCTTGGTGAAAAGTACAACAAACTACAGTTCTTAGTCTAAGAATACTTGATTAGGAAGGCTATGGAGTTTCCAGATATAGTGTTGAAAGAATCTGGTAGCACTCTTAGTAGTGACTATAGTATAAGTGAAGGTGAAATAAGCTTCTTTTAGAATGAAATCTACCATTGTTATTACTGTATCAAATCTTACAAACTTAGACTAAAGTCAATACTAATAGTATCCTATCTTACATTTGGCATGAACAGCAGATACAATTTACTGAGAGATAAGTGATAAATAGACTTGGTTCACAAGCATAGATTACAAGTATTAATATATTAGTCAATGTATCTGGACATTTAAAGCCACTAATAGCTTTGTGATACTAGCTTTAAAGTCTTTTAGTACCTAGCAACCTTTGTATCATAATGAAGGAACATAATATACTATTATAAGTCTAAAACATCAGAGATGTAGATATTTTCTTGAAAAATAAGCAATTCATCTATTTCTGATTATTAAAATAATTTTAGAGGATAATTAACAAAGTCTCATTGTTGTGTAAGCCACAAGTTTCTCTTGTCTACCTGCTTTGTTATTTTAGTAGATATCTATAAGAAGACTACATTCTTCTTTTTCAAATACTATCTCTTCTATTTGTTAGGCGCAGTTCACACTGGGGTGGAAGTCTACAGAATGGACTCAGAGATAAGCAGACTTGTGGAATAACCTTGGCTTCAGCTTATGTGCTACACTGTCTGTCTGTTGTATGGTCGCAACTTCAGATGATAGAAAGAAGTCTGAGGTGGGAGTGAGTACTGATTGGTATGTTACCATTGAATACTGGAGATTGAGTTCAATAAGAGTTATCTTTGTCAATTATCAGACTAGCAAATTACAGTGTAACTACTAGTCTTATATACAAATGGATAGTATAGGAGATGCTCAGGGTTTCAGTAGTAAAACCCCTATTATCCCAAGCAGAGGTTTCAGTGTTGAGACACTGATAGGGGTAACTCTGTCATGGAAGACTGAGTTGAATAGGAGTATCTCCACCATGGAAGATGGAATATCTAGAGGGTTGCAACACTGTCATAGGACATGTTGTGAGAAAGGTGGCTGCTGTGGAAGGTGGACTTGTATAATTTGATGATATCACTATGAGGATGTAATTTCTGGACAGGTGGGTTTGCATATGACACTATTACATATACTGCTAGATACTCTAGCTTGATCAAGACTAGATTCTCATTATTGTATGAGCTGTTACTATAGTCTAGTCTTTGAGATAGTATATTCAGTTTCTCTATTGACTTATATAGCTAGTGATGCAGGACAAAATTGAATTTTATTAGATACAATAACTACTATACTTGTTTACAATTGAGTTTCTTGGCAATTATAAAGTATTCTAGATTCCTATAGTCTGTCCAGATCTCTATGGAGTTCAGTATACTTTTTAGAAAGTGTTGCCACTTTTTAAGGGTCTAGATGATTGCTAGTATTTTCTTATTATGAATCTTATAGTTGCACTTAACAGAAGAAAGAAACTTGTTTGAGAATGCTACTGGATACTACTTATCATTTATTTTTAACTCTTGAGAGAGGACTGTTCTAGTAGCACAATTAGAGCTGTCTGCTTTAATACAGTAGAGAGCAGTAGTGTCTGAGAAGGCCAAAATAGGTATGGATATAATGGCAGTCTTCAGGGCATTGAATACTGTCTACTAGTCTATAGACTATATCTAAGTACTATTGTTATCATTGAAATCAAAAAAAGGCTATACAATAAACAAAAACTCATAAGTGTGCTACTAGTAGAAGCTCAGAAAGGCTTACAGTTTAGTATGAATTCATAGGATAGGTCAATCTCAAACTTTGGCTATCTTAATGGGATTTGTTTTAACTTGATCTTCTAAAATCATCAGATCTAGATACTCAATCTACTATTTGTCAAACTCATACTTTTTAGGATACAAGAACAGTTTGTGCTTAGCTAGAATCTCTATAACCTTGCAAATAGCTCTGTGATGCTCTTCTAACATCTATCAAAGCTGAAAGTAGTAGACTTTAATTATTTTCATCTTCTTTATTTTTATTTTCTTTTTGATTTATTTTCCTTTATTCTATTTTTAGAACTAGAGTTAGGGTTAGAGTGATGAGATCATGTTGTCACACAAGATGACATGGTCACAGTAATAGTCACAAGTTACAAGATGCATAGAAGGATGTAAAAGGTTCTAGAAGAATGATGTCATATAATATGTGCAACACATGTTAACTTTAAAGCAAACACATGGCTGTTTAAGGTAGGCTAGAAGTAGTTAGCATGGACTATGAGGTTTTAGTATATATAAGGTAGACAATCCTGTACAAAGCTCTCTATTGAGTTCTCTTGTGTTAACCCAATACAAGATTCTATTCATTGACCTACTCTAAGGTCTTTGAGTTGTAACAACATCATGGTCTAGAAAGTGGCTAAATTATTGGTCATACTGAAGAATATTACCAAGAGTTTGAAAAGTCTGTGGTTTATATAAAAGGCTGCCTTCTACTTATTACCAAACTTAATATAGATATTTGGCTTTGTAAAGTAATAATTTCCTTGGAACTTGGTAACCAGTCTAGAGATCAAAGAGAGCAAATACTTGTTTTTGATGGTCATTGTATTAAGGGTTCTATAGTCTTTTACCAACTAAAGAGAACTGTTTTTTTTCTTAATGAAAAAGATTGGTATAGCTATAAGAGACTTAGAAAGTCTTATCTGCTCTGTGTAGAAATTTTTGGTAATAAATCTATTCAGCTCAGGTTGTTTTACAGGGAACAGAGGGTATATATCTATATCTTGAATATTTTAGCTTTAGTGTTAGAGTTATAAATAATAAACTTAGTTTTATTTTTGTTTTTCATTTCTATTTCTATTATTGGACTTAGGCAATGGAGTATAGCATGATGTTATGTATGACTGTTACAACTATTATATATCATAGTTATAATCATATTATTCTGTAATATAAAAAAATATAGAAGGTTCTGAAATAAATAATGTTATGTAACATATTTATACTATATTAATCTTGTGTAATATATATAGTCTTTATAGTAGATTAATGGTAGTCTTACATAGACTATTAGTCTAGTATATATAAAGATAGATACTTAATATTGGGAACTCTATCAAGTTCTCTTGTGTTACTTAATACAAGATACTTGTAATAGTCTGGTAGTGCATTAAATTTTTTTTTAGCAAATATCAACTCAAACTGCTGAATATATGGAGAAATAATAGAAGTCTTGTTCTTAACCTGGTTGTTAAAGTTGCAAACATTAAACTTGGTTTATTTTATTTTTCTTTCTTATTTTAATTTAATTTAATATTATTTTGAACTTAGGATTAGAGTTTAGTGTGACTGTCATAACTATCACATATCAAGTCACATGTGTCACAGTTAAAAAGTCACAGTTATATAATCATATAATACATAAAAAAACATTAAAAGTTCTAGAGAATAATATTATTCTACATATTAATGATATATAATATACATACTCTTTAGGATAGATTAGGTTTAGTGTAGCATTGATCAACAGCCCAGTATATATAAGGTAGATACATTATACTTAGGAACTTTATTAAGTTTTCTTATATTAACCTAATATAAGATTCTTCTTTTGCTTCTATACTTGAGCTTGAGTTGTGATACTGGTTATATAGAAAGCCTCGAAGTATTAGGTGCAATATACACCAGAGGTCAAAAGTCCATGGAGTTTGCTCAGATTTTGTACTAAGTATAAAAATCCATACAAAGAGTACTGTTATGACTCAAAGATCTTAGAGTGAATCAATGAATAGAACCTTATATTGGGTTAATACAAGAGAACTTGATAGAAAACTCTATACAGGATTGTCTACCTTATATACTAAAACTCTATAGTCCATGCTAATTACTTCTAGCCTACCCTAAACAGTCATGTATTTGCCTCAAGGTCAACATGTGTTAAACATGTTGTATGATATCATTCTTCCAGAACCAAGATATATATTTATGGTATGTTTACCTTATAGTATATATATGGTGATTTTGACAGAGCATAAAATTACCATAGAAGACAAGTCATGGAATAACACTGCTGAGAAAACAAGTTATTATTAAATGTTAGACTGGGATAATACTATTATGGTGTCATACTAAAAGACACTTTTTCATAAAAGAATATACTCTTACAAGATTTATAAGTATTTAAGGTCTCTTTGAAGATATTAGCAAGAAGAATTTATACTCCTAGATGATGTCTTAGGTTTTCTCAAGCTGGAATATGCTTGAGAGATAGTGTGGTAGCTATTAAACAAACTAGATCTCAGATATAAGGTCTTTGAGGACAAATAATACTACAAGACTAGCTATAAAGAGCAGATGTTTACAAGTATAGCTGGAATTTTTACAAGCATCTAGACTGCAAAATAAGGCATAAAAATATGTGATTAGAAACAAGAAGATCTAGGAATAGGCTCATAAGTAGAAAAAGCCAGTAGAAACAATTGAAAAGAAAGAGAATCAGCACTTGCAAGCAGGGAAAGGATATTAGACTAATGTCAGGTTGCAAATAGAGAGAGAACCATATCCTATCAAGATCTCAGAAGTCTTTCTTATTGTTTCAGTTTCTATTCTCTAGTTTCATTCTTTGTATTTTTAGAATAATATATAAGTCATGAGTGGAGAAGAGCAAAAAGAGAGAACCTTCATTTAAGAAAATCCCCACTTGTAAGTATTTTAATCACAATATCTTAAGTGTGTATTGTTAGTACTAAACTTTTACTTTTAAACAAGTTTTTAAGAGTTCTAGTAGTCTGAGAGAAGTTAGCAAGATATGTATTAGTTAATATTATTAGTCATAAGATTTGACTTGAGAAGTGCTTTTGGGATGCATTACCTGGAATAGATAGTATTGTTGTAGACTCTTAAAAAGCTATGCAATATATTTACTAGATTTTTAAAAGGAACTTGTTATACAATATAAGGTTCACTGTTCAGAAGTATGTTAGCAAGGGAATATATCCACAAGTGGATGTTATTAGTCTATTTCTTTTAATCTTGTTTCTATTTCTTCTATAAGTTTCTGATACTAATATTGCCTTCTTTGAATTCTTTAGCATATAGTTAAGAGCTAACATTGCATAGTTTTTGTTATACCATATTAATCACCTTATTTCTACTTGATTCCTATTAGTGGAAGATCTTACAATCCTAAGCTTGACTTAGGTTGCAACTTAGGCAAAGACTTGAGAAAGCATGAAAGAGATGATTAATTTGCAAAGTATAAGGATACAGGCTTGTATCTATAGCTATATATATCTAAACACTATGAGTAAATAGTATAGCATTCTTAAGAAAACAATGAAGAGAAAATAAGGAAAACATAAGAAAGCCTCTATTATTATATGAGACACTAACTGATACTACATGAGGATAATGTAAGTTACAGTAAACATGATTCAAATATGAAACAAACTCCAACACATGTTCAACACAAGGCAAATGTCTGTTGAACATGAGATAGAGATTATAGCAATTATAGTAGAAAATAGGCTATTTTCAGGTTTAGACTTAGTATATGATACTAAGAGACATTGGGAGGGATAGCTTTTACTTAAATATCAAAAGTCAAAGATTCTAAACACTACCATATCATGTAGAAGCAATCACCCAACTCTTCTTGGTACTTAGTAAGAGTCTATAGATTAGGAATATATCTTTCCAGTTGTTTACCAAGATGGGGAATGATCTAGACCTACATACATTGAAGGTATGCTCCTAGCATTTCTTACCCTTCTGAATATTCTAGTAACAACTATGGCATATAAAACATTAAATTATAATCATTTTTCTCTTTTGCAAGCTTACCTTAGGATTGTGATTCTTTGGCCATATAAAACCAAAGATAAGATCTTGCTTACCCAGACTTGAAACTACAAGCAAAGCTTACTCAGAATATGACTAGTAATACAGAAGTATATCCACTACCTCAGATATTTGACTGTCTTTATTAGAGATGCCATTTACATTGTAGACTAGTATGAGTTTTGAAAGTTTGCAAGTGTTTATATAGTGTTTTTCAACAAAGCTTTGATTAATGAAGATTTCCATAGCTTCAAATTTTACTAATGCTTGTATAGAAAATGATTTGGCAGTATTGGTAGTTTTGAGAGTGGAGAGAGATATAAGAAAGTTATTACAACTTAAGTCTCGAAGTATTGAAATCAAAAGATATACCTTGTATTAAGGTTAACACAAAAGAACTTGTTGGAGTTCCAAGTACAAATTGTCTACCTTATATACACTAACCTCAGTCTATCTTAAAAACCATGCATACTATATACTATTGACATGTGGGATAATATTATTATTCTGGAACCTTCTATATTCTTCTGTGACATATGATTGTGGACCATGACTTGTGACAGCAACATGTGACATGTGACATCATGCTAAACTCTAATCCTAATTTAAAAAAAATAGAAAATAAAAATAAAATAGAAAGAAAAATGAAAAAAGTTAAGTCTATCACTTTCAACTCTGACAATAATTCTGTAAGAGCATTCATTGTGGAATGTAGAAGTAATTTCTTTCCCCATCTAATGTCACATATCCATATGAATGCATCTAACACATCTAACTATATCATAAATAATATTCTCCTAATGTCCAATCTGCTTAGAATATCTATGAAAGAGTATATTTTCCTTTTTGTCAATCTATTCTCTTCTAGTACAGATCTATCTGGCTCCTTTTCATGTTTGGTCACTCTATTACTGATCATATAGCTTCTTATGATCTCTATAGAACTCCAGTTTCTATTTCTAAGGACTTGAGTGTACCTAGAGTAGTTACTTGTCTCTTTTGATTGTTAGATATAGTTTTAGTTACTAAGTACTGGTATTAAAGATGCATAAGTACTTTATAGTTCTTTACCTTGAAAATCCACTTGTATAGTGTACTGTTTTGAATGTTCATACTCAGAAGTCCAACTTTCATTATATTCCACTTCTTGTTAATATTCTATTTTGAAATATAACATGTAAAGGTACAGCACATCTGCTGAAGCAAAGCTTATCCAGAATCTATATCCACATGCATCAGATAATGTTCTTATATTCTTCTAATATTTTCTATAATTTTTCCACAAATGGTTTCTTCTTTTATATATGTTCTTTAGCTAATATCTAGATATCTAGTAGAGGCTGCAGAGTTGGAACAGAGTGAATAAGTAGGTACAACTAATGGATTACTATCCTTAGGAATGTATTCTTCTACCTCAAGTATAGTGAACCTATTTACTAGCAGTTAAGATGTACAAATTGCTAGCCACCCTATGCAAAAACCTGGTTTTCTATTGTTACAACCAAATTATTTTACATTTTACAGATGTTTGCCTCATGTTAAGCATACCTTGGATATATGTTATGGTTTGTTTTATTTATGACTTACAATTACTATGTCTTATGTTTTTCTCATGTAGTATTAGTTAGTATTTTATATAGTAGTAGAGGCTCTTTTATGTTCTTCTTATGCTTTTCTCATTTCTCTTCTCAAGAATATCTTTCTATTTTCTCATAGTTATTAGGTATATATAGTTGTAGATATAATTCTGTATCTTTCTACTTTACCAATTAATCATCTTCTTTATCCTTACCCAAGTCTTTGCCTAAGCTGTAATCTGAGCCAAGCTTAGAATTATAATATTTGGTAAAGTATTGTTAGGCTTATCTTGTACAAAAAGAGTGCATTGTGGTTAGGCCACTAAACAGACAAGACAGACAAAACTAAGTAGGAAGCTACTAGTATTAAGATACTAGAAAAGATATTGGATTCATTGATTAGAAGGAAATAGAATAACAAAAATAGCATCAATCAATATGTCAAGAGTATATATACCAGAAGCACCAACAGAAACTATACTAAAGATAGTAATACCAAAGAGTATAGTCCCAGACTCAGGATAATTTGATGGAGACTGGACAAAATTTGAAGATTGGCAAAATAGTATGCAATTATTCTTCAAGAGCAGTAGACAACAAGATTACCACAATAGTAGCCCAACTTAGAGGAGACACAGCTGGCATTTATGTCCAGAAAAAGATTGACCAGATAGAAAACTATGATAATATCCAGGATTGGAAAAAATTTATAGAAGAAATCAAGACAATGTTTAGTAACAAGAGCAAGACAGCAGATTGTAAATAGAAGATCAAGACATTTAGACAGAGAAAGAAACATATAGCTGACTTTATAATAGAATTTGAAATATTATCCATGAAGGCTGAAACTAATAATACCCATACAATATTCTTGCTGAAGAAGAATGTCAGGAGTGATATTATCAAAACCATATTAGAGTATTTACTTATAGTAGTACCAACATTACTAAAGAAGTGGAAAAAAGCAATTACATCAGTAGAATAAGAATATAAATTTAGAGAAGACAGACAAGATTATTAAACAGAATCTGAAATCATTTATGAAGGAAGAGAATTACTTATGGGTATGAGAAAGGCCAAAGATAGCTATAAAAAGTTTAAGTGCTTCAATGTTACAACTTAAAACTTATAGAATGAAGTTAGAAGAAAAATCTTGTATTGGATTAACATAAGAGAATTCAATAGAGTTTCTAAGTATAATCTGTCTATCTTATATACACTGGGCTCATAGTCTATGCTGTACTAAACCTAGTCTACCCTACAGGGCATATGTTTATCTTAAGGTCAACATATATAATACATATTGTATAATATCATTTATCTAGGACCTTCTATAATATTCTTTGTGACATATGATTATATGATCATGACTTGTGATAGATATGTGACACCATATCATATTATATGATAGTTTATAACAGCCATATATGATATTATACTAGCCCCTAACTCTAAGTTCAAAAATAAAAAATAAATGAATATGAATATGAAAATGAGAAAATAAAAAAAATAAAAATAAGCTTATTATCTTCAACTCTGACATTCAACTACAATATATATGAACATATAGCAAAGAATTATAAGGAATTAAAGAAAGACAAAGAGATAAGAAAATGTTATAAATACAACAAAGTATAACACCTTGTAAATAACTACAGGTCAGAACATAATATAAGGAACAGAAGTATATAGAAGAAATCAGGGAATAAAGACAAAGAAGATAGTGATAAAAAAGTTGTCAGGAAATATTGGCAATACTATAAGTCTAGATTTACTTTATAGAGTTTTAGTTATACTCTTAGGCTGGTTATTATCTAAACTAGCTCCTGATGGACTGGTAACTGCCTCTATCTTATTCTGATCTTTGTTGTTTAGTCTGTCATAATAGTACTATAGTTATTTAGTTAATTATAGTTGTAGACATTGATCAGTCAAGTGCAAAGACTATGTGCTTGGACTATTCTACTATAGTATATATGGTAGTGGTGTAGCAGGAGATTACCTTACCCAAATATCATCTAGAGTTCCTAAATACTGATGATTTCTTAAGTAAGACTAATCCCCTTACAGAAGTAGGTTTTGTCAAAGATTCAGAGTAGACATGATACAATGACCCTTTATACATAGTAATTCCCTGAAGAATTGATATGTTATTCCACAAAGAAGAGATAATGAAGAAAGAGAACTCAATATGTACACAGATATAAAGATATAAAATGGAAAAGAACTAGAGTTCAAGATACTAGTCAACTAAGGATGTACCTATTTAATGCAGATGGAACCAGGAGTAGAAATCACAGAGTAATATTATTGGGACTTTAGAAATTAACAAACATATGAAAAACATCAATGCAGTAGTAATGAGTTCAAATGGTATAGACATGTTCTTAGGACATGACTGGATAATTAAGCATAATCCAGAAGTTAATTGGGACAAACAGACAATATAGTTTACAAAATGCCCAAAGAAATATAGTACTAGGACATTTCATTCAAATCTGAGACCAGAATAATTACATCAACAGAAGAAATATATAAAGGATACTAGGAAATATAAAAGAAACTAAAAGATCTATCAAAATACATTTAATTTTTTATTCATCTATCTAACAAGAAAAATTTGAAAACCTACTAGAAAGACAAGAATTGGATCATAAAATCAACTTATTGAAGGCTGTACCTAAAGAGCTAAATGCTAAGGTCTATGTAATGATGGTTAAGAAAGAAGAAGCTTTAAACCAATTGTTAGATAAACAACTCAAGACAGAATTAATCATGGAATCAAGTTCAAGATATACAGTACCATGTTTTTTATATTCCAAAGAAAGATAAATTTCTATGGTTAGTATAAGATTACAGAAAGTTGAACCAGCATATGATAAAGAACAAGACACTGTTACTATTATTATACCCCTAGATAAGGTCTAATTTATTGAAATATCTTGCATTCTTGAGCTTATCAATTACTTCCCCAAATAATATACAAGTTAAAGAAGGTAATGAATAGGAAGCAGTGCTTTTAACAAACAAAAACCATTCAAACTGAAAGTTATATATTTCAGGTTATGCAACTTGCCAGGAATATTCCAAAGGATGATGAATAGTATATTTTGAGAATTATTGCATAAAGGAGTACTCATAAGTTATATGGACAACTTTGTAATACTAGCCAAAACCAAGAAGGAATTAGAAAAAAGAACAATAAAATTCTTGAAGATGACAAAGAAATACAATCTCTGTTTTAAACAGTCAAAATATGACTTTGATACTAAAACACCTATTATAGAAGTAGTATCTGGACAAGAGAAAGTACAAATGGAAGACAAAAAGACCAAGACAGTCAAGAAATGGAAAAACACTCTCCAAGATAAAAGAAGCAAAAAGCTTCTTGGAGTTTGCAAATTTCTATAAATATTTTATTAAGAACTTCAGTTATATAGAAAAACCTCTCAATCATCTCAAAGGTAAAAATGAATGAACATGGGAAGAAGAATATCATAAAGCATTCAAAGAATTAAAGAACAAGATTACTAGTCAACTAGTACTTGCTCTATTTAGAAGAGAAGGAAAATGAAAACCAATCACATTTTTATCAAGGATAATGCAAGCAGCTGAAAAAAACTACAAGATATATGACAAGGATGATGTCATAGTTTCAGAATATAGTAGAAGAAACTAAAATAATAATGTCAAGAGTATGATTACAGTATACATGTCTTATGATAATGGTATGATAGACTTATAGATGACATATGTAGTTTAGAGTAGGACTTATAATAATAGTAGACTCCCTATCAAGTTCTCTTATGATCCCCATGAGATTTTTCATTATAAGATTACTTAGTAAGCCATTAACCATCTTGATTAGTAGTTGCCACAATATAAGAAGTGCAAAGAGGACTAGAGAAAAATGATGGTCAAGTATAGAAAGATGATGGAGTAGTATATATAGATGGAAAGATTCATGTATCTAACAACCAGAAAATCCAAGAATGAATTCTATAAGAAAATTACAATCTAGGACATCTAAAATAACAAAGGATGCTCATTTGATCAAGAGGAATGATTGGTGGCCAGGAATATGAAAAATATTAATAAAAACATTCAAGAATGCTAAAAATGTTAAAAGAACCAAGTTGAGCATATAAAGAGAATAGGAAAACTTCACCCATTAGAAATATTATAAGAACTATAGCAGTAAATTAGTATCAACACCCTAGAACTACTTCCAAGATCAAATAACAAGAATGCAATAGTGGTTATAGTGTATCAATTCATAAAAATAATCAGACTCAAAGCAACAACAATAACAGTATTATCATAGAAAATAGCTAGGATCTATAGAGATGACATATGGAAAATGCATGAAGTTCCAAAAGGATTCTCAGTGACAGAGAACCTCAATTTGTTTCATGGTTCATGAAAGACTTAATATAATAAGGCTCTGAGAAAAAAAATACTGTCAACAGCATACTACCCTCAAACAGATGGTCAAATGGAAAGAATCAATCAGAAGGTTAAAAAATTCATGTGACACTATGTCAATTACCAGCAAGATAATTGGACAGAATGATTATCAGCAGCAGAATTCCAATATCATGATAAATAATATTCAGCCATAGAATATATACTATTTGAACTTAATTTTGGAAGATACTCATGGTTAGGAGATTCAACAATAAAAATGTAGTTACCAAAACTACAGACTTTCTTCAAGAAACTACAAAGTTAGAAAATAGCAAAGGAAGTAATAAAGAAGCAGTTCAATAGGAAAAGACAAAACTTTTAGGGGTTAAAGCAATACAACATATGGCTGGAAGCAAGAAATATTCAGTTGAAATAACTCTCAAAGAAGTTGGACTAAAAACACTATAAACCCTTCAAGATCACAAAGAAAATTTGACAAGAAGTGTTCCAACTAGAATTACCAGAAGGATGGGCAATATACAATATGTTTAATAAAGACCTGCTGACACAATGCAAAAAGTCTCAATTCAAAAAACAACATATGGATTCAGCATTACTACCTTATATTATTAATGAGAAAAAAAAATATAAAGTGAAAGAAGTGTGAGAACATCAAAAATAAGACAGAGACATATAATTTTTTAGTATATTGGAAGAGGTATGGAAACAAATATGAGCAATGGATAGCAGAAACCAGATTACCACATAATTAAGAGATGATTGAAGACTATTGAACAAAGCCTTCAAAAAAAATCTATAAATGAAAAGAGTAAACTTGTAAATTGACATCTCAAAGCACAACAAGTACTCAAGAAATTCAAATGGCTTACCAATTCATAACTTCTCCTATCTCTTTTAATCTGCATATTTTCTGTACTGTCAACAATCTTGACCTTATTAAAATGTGTAATAATAATAAGAAGAACTGGGAAATTGAAATATTAGCCAACATTGAATTATAACTCCAAGATATCATAGAACAAGCAGATGTAGTAGATAATCAGCTGAAGCAGACTATCAACTTCTGAACCAGTCCTTTTACAAGATGAAATCAACAATTTGGAGAATGTATTAAAAATACTCAAATTTCCAACATAATATAATTTTTATCACATACCAACTTTAAATCTATTCAACCCAATAGAGAAAAATATATTCAATATTAGACACACTTCTTAGAACAAAATATAACATAGCCACAAGTTAATGGGAATTACCTATTATCATTTATACAGAAAGACTGCTATATAAAGTAGGATATTTGGCATTGATAGAACAAAAAAGTTCATAAGAATATGAATATTAAAATATGATTATTGTTACAAACAGTTCTATCTTATGTTTTACAAATATTTGCCTCATACTAGACATATCTTGGACATTTGTTAGGGTTTGTTTCATTTATAACTGTGTCTTATATAGTAGTAAAGACTCTCTCATATTCTTCTTATACTTTTCTCATTTCTCTTCTCAAGAATATCTTTCTATTTTCCCATAGTTATTAGGTATATATAGTTGTAGATACAATCATGTATTTTTATGCTTTGCAAATTGATGGTGCTATTGATACTATTATTGTCTATGGGCATTGACTAATCTCAATGTCCTTTAATACATGTAGATTTTCTATCAGTTTTTCCTATTACTCAGTAGTATTATAGTATACTTAAGCCCTTGAATTTTATTTTGATTCTCTTTTCTTTTATCTATTTTTCTTGATTTGATTTTTCTTTGATTTCTTGGATAATGAAGAAATATATAACTGCAGTCATATAACACATCACATGAAATTATGTTATAAGTATAGAACATAGAAAAAGGAGCTGGAAGGATGATATCAAGATATATGTATATGGCATGTTTATCTCATAGTATTTATATGGTGCACTCATAGCTGATGTATGAACATTAGAATAGAGCTATTTATTGCTAGAATGGACCATGTACTAGTAGTATAAATAGGGTAGCAATACATTAGAGACTCCTTGTCAAGTTCTCTTGTGATTTCCACAAGACTCTTACAATATAAGACTACTTAGTGTGTAATTGACTATCTGGTTAGTAGTTGCTACAACAAGTAGTTAACTACCAGACATCCAACCTCACTAAATACTTACAGACTATGTGGTTTGGATCTCCACAATGATAACATCCTTTAACAAGGATAAAGCAAAGTTTCTAAGCAGCATCTATATCTATAGGAATACTTAAGAAAAGTATTAGTAGTAGAAAGCATAAAGGCAATAATGCAATAGGTAATGATGTCAGGTATACAGTATAAAGTACATATATAGTACCAGCCAGATACCAAAGCTAAGCTTGATATTGTGTACTTTTAATATAACTGGTTCAGTAGCTAGTCTGTTTCTAACAGATGACTGAAGAACTTTGTAGCGAGGTTGAAGGTAGATAATAGAATATTATACTGTATCAACTAGAATGCTTCATTCACTTATTAGGCTTGATCTATTTTCCATACAGTATCAAACTAGAATTGAAGATCTATGTCTTTTAGTTTTCCAACCAGAAAAGTAGTAATTTGATTTCAGATCACTGTTTGAAAGCTGTAGCAGAATTTAACAACTATAGTGCAAGAGTCAGTATAGCTAATATCTACAATTAAAGTTTAGAACTCATCCAAGTACTCCTCTACTACTCAACTTTCTTAGTAATAAGCTATTCCTTATAGCTTATTGACTGTTTTTTTTATTTTTTAAAAAATCAACAATTTATTACATGAGATATAGTAGTAGACTGTGGTATCTACAAATATACAAATATAGATACTTAAATAACTAGAGAAAAAAAGAAAAGAAAAAGAAAAGAAAAGAAAGAAAGAAAAGAAGAAATTGGGTAATACTAATTTACACTAGGTAAAATTATAACATTGAAATTGTTATTAAGTAATTCCTTCATGAAAGAAAAAAGCTTCTGGGTTAAACTCAAGAAAAGCAACAAAATTCTTCAAAGACTTCTTGTTGGGATTCCAATACTTATTAAACCTTCTGTAGTTGTATAGAATGTGGTTCCTTAAATTGATAGGATAATCTCCACATAGGCAAGTAAATAATTCTTTAGGGAAAAATCTATATTGATATTTATCTATTGGAGTATGATTTGTGATAGCTCTAGTTGCTCATATATATAGAGAGTTAGAATGTCCTAGATGATTAAGCCATAAACTACCTTTTATATAAGTGGGTATGATGGGTAGGTTATTGTCATTGACCAAGTCTAGGAAATTCTTCTTATTATAATCTGATACTTGGAATGTCATTTGCCAATTTTGAAGAATTGAATTGCACTCTTTTTTTTTGTTAAAGTTTTATGATGATTTACATAGAAAATTGGCTTCTTTGTTAATAGCCAAATGAGGATGCTATTTGGCACTACTAGGACAATTCCAAAAAGTGATTGAACTGCTAGAACTTTTATTAAAGAAAGTTCTAAAATCTTGTAATATAATGATTAAATATAATTGGTATGGATGGAGTGATGAGTCAAATATTCATCTTGCAGTATGTATAATATTGGTGATGACAATGATGTTTTTGGCATTTTAGACCTGAACAGCTTGATTTATTCTGCATTTAATTGAAAATAATTCTGCTTCTATAGATGTGATATTTATTACATGATAAATTGTTTTGGTTAAAATATTTTGACCAGAGTGAATGTGCAAAATTGAAGTAGCAACATTCTTTTTAATGCTAGTATTAGAGATAACAAGAATAGTATTTGGATTTTTGAAAGTTTTCAAGAATTTTGTCAAGATTTTAAAAATGAGCATTCTTTGCTTTATTGTCATTATAGTTCACTATATGGAAGGAAAATTGATCAGGGAAAGTATCTACTAATCAAAAACCAAAGAAAAGTTCTTTATAGAGTCTGTCAAAAGCTAGAAAGACTTCATTAAGACAGTTGTTGGTGTCAACAATTGAGATTTTGACTTTATAATGTTGTTTATTCATCAAGTGATTCATTGCTAGATAATGATGTTTGAATTTCTTGAAATAGTGTTTATTGAAAAGCAAATTAATAAGACATTGTTTAGGTAAAGATGCCATTCTTAGATGGTGTTTTCTACTAATTTTGTCAAGATGATAGTGGATAGGAATAAGAATAATGATAGCCTCAACTCCCCATGATAGTGAAGTATGAAATGTACTGGTAATCCATAGTACTACTCTTCATTGCAGTTTTTTTAATACTTTAAGAGAATGAAAGAAAGGTGCTCCTTTATAGTACCAAAGTTGAAAACCATAAAGCATGATATGTCAAGATCGTCAATACTGGACTTGACTTTTCTTTTCATTTTTATTTTTTTACTTTTCTTTTTCTTTTTCTTTCTTTTATTTTTCTATTTTTAGAACAAACTCGGGTTAGGGTCTATCAGTCACGCTGTCACATCAGTCACAAATTGACAGCATAGTCACAAGACTGATCACAGGACTGGGGAGAATGGAGTAGAAGGTACTAGAATAAAGTAAC
>Ga0157359_1000132_pt1 | contig 23052 bp, 12 predicted proteins | sample AttcapACBM3_FD_111482 | JGI IMG/M metagenome (GOLD analysis project Ga0157359, IMG submission 111482) | Fungus gardens microbial communities from leaf cutter ant in Botucatu, State of São Paulo, Brazil - Atta capiguara ACBM3 | ecosystem: Host-associated > Fungi > Mycelium > Unclassified ...
TATAATATATCATTAGAAACTGTTTGATGAGTGCTTTCCAATACATGTTAAATCATGTAAATTTATTTAGCCATTTATGAGATATTAGCCAACAAAGCTTTTGCAGTTACTGATGGCCTAATATCTTGGTTGTTTGTTATTGCTTTTGTATATCTCATATATGTGCAGATAGCCCTTATTTGGAGCTTTACAGTACAACTTAGTTTGTGAAAATTAGTCTACTAGTTGTGGAGATACAAGCTGAATGAAGTTTGTGACAGATCTCTGTTTTGGCCTTGCTCAAGACATCTACAAACTCATGGTATCTAGGTAGAATAGTGGATAGATTAACTAAGTCAATGGTAATCTTTGCTGCTTTTCTGGTAAGGTTAGTAGAGTAGAGTATAAGATAGAAAGTTGTTGAGCCTGTTATCTGTACTGTCTAGATATATGATTCAGCATTGATGATGGCAATATAGGATTGGAGAAAAGAATATTTGGGTTCAGAACTAGAGAAGTCAGTGAAGTCAAGCATAGGTAAGGATTCTTTAAGGAGTATGGATGCTAGAGATTTTTCTGAAGAAAGGGTTTTTCTTCTTGAGTTTAGTCAGAAAGTGATAGGCCCAGTATTCTAATCAATTAATAAATTGTGTTAGATAATCTAGTTGTATCCAAGTACTAACAAATAAGAGAAGTTGAGAGAAATAACATACATATTTAAAATTATCTAGTAGCTAGATGGAAAAGTAATAGATAGAAAAGCTGTTTTGGAAATAATATTGTTTTATGATCCATCAAACAATTTTAGTTCTATAGACAATGTTAGAATAGTAGAAATGTAGGATCAATAAAAGAATATGTAGAGCCAAATTTGACTAGGATATGGAAAGTTGGGTTTTGGATGTAATCTGACTTGTAGACTAAGGATGATGTGAGTTTCAAGATGAGTGAGTTTGAATCAAAGAGAGTGGCAGTATTGAGGTAGATTAGAATTATTGTTGTACAGATAAGATCAATGTGGCCTACAGTTTGTACAAAGTCTATAAAGCTATATTCTAGTTTTCTAACTATATAATTGGAGTAGCTTCTAATATAGAGGAAGTCATTTCTATGTATTTGGTCTGGAACCTTATGTTATTTAAGGGATAATATAGACAGACTGCAACTCAGTGACTTTTTTTCCTACAGTATATGCATAGGTTATTGTTAAAGCATCTCTTTTACTCTTCAAGTGTCAGTTTTCTATCACTACCCAACCTCTTGGAGATGTTGCTTCAGGAGAGATTTGTGAAAATACTTTGGCTTCTCTTTCACATCTTTCCTATTCAATACTTTTTCAACCTTGTACTCTTTCTTCTCATCTATTTCTATTACAAAAGGTAGAATCTTCTTCTGTCTCTTTACCTGCTCCTGATACAGCACTATCCTACTCACATTGATCACTGGGTGAATTTTTATCAATACCAGTAACTCCAACTCTACTGCATTTTCTGATATAATTTTCTTTATTTTATAAAGCTCTACAAACTTCTCTGTTAACTTCTTCATCTTCTTATTTCTTATCCACCACATCAAATCTATTGTACTCAACAACACCCTATCTCCCACCTTATACTCCACTACTTTCTTTTTATTTTTATCATTTCCTTCTATAAATTTTTCAACACTGCTTTTGCTTTTTTATGCATCTTCTTCATTTCCTTTACAAATTCCTCTGCATTTCCATACTTTCTCTATTTTCTTATCTCAAAACCCATTCTCAGTTCTCTTCTATAGTTAACTCTAAATAGTGATGACTTTATTGTTGTAAATACCTTGTTGTTAAAGGCAAACTCTGTAGTTGCCAACCATTCCAACAAATTACTTTGTATATGATTAATATATATTCTTAGATATTTTTCCAGCTCTTGATTTGTCTTCTCTGTCTGTCTATCTATCTGTGGATGAAAAGCTATCAATAGCTTTGTTTCTATCCCTAACATCTTATTCAACTTCTTGATCAAATCCACTACAAACTATGACTCTCTATCTGAAATCATACTCTCTGGCAACTTATGTAACTTTCACATTATCTCTAAACAATCTCACCAACCCTTCAGCCATTATTTTTTCTGTTGTTACTATAAAATGCAATATTTTCAAAAACCTATCACATATTATCAAAATTGAGTCATGACCCCTAAATACTTGTAGTAGGAAAATTAAGACTGATAAAAGTGCTAGAAAAACCATGGCAGTATGTATCAGTAGACTTTATTATAAAGCTGGCATCTCTGCTTTATTCTTTATCTTCTAACACTGATCATATCTCTTTACATATTGTTTCATTCCTTTAGTAACTTCTGGCTACTAATAATTCCTAGTGATCAGTTCCACCATCTTCCATATATTCTGCTATCTGTTATAACTCAAAAATCCTTAGAGTTGAATTAAGAAGTAACCTTGTATTAGGTAACATAAGAGAACTCAATAGAGAGCCCTTTACAAACTAGTCTACCTTATATACTCCTACAGATGATCCATGCTAGCTACTGTGCACCCTACCCTAAATGACCATGTGTAGAGCATAAGGCCAACATGTGGTGTCCATGTTGTATGATATCATTTTGTTCTAGAACCTTCTACTTCCTTCTCTCAAGTCCTATAATCAATGTTGTGACTGATTACTTCTAACTCTAACCTTAAGTGTTCTAAAAATAGAAAAATGGAAAATAAATCAAAATGAAAATGAAAATGAGAAAGAAAATAAAAGGAAACGAAGTCTACTTCTTGCGATCTTGACACTATTAGTATATCATGATATAGCTAAATAATCTCTAACATCAAACTTTTATCCTTTGGAACATACACTTTCTCTTCTTTCAATACTAACTTATTTTCAATCTGCTACTTATCATTTCTCAATACTTTAACTTCTGCTTTCTTCATTTTCTCTACTATCTTTACTACCTCATCATTCTTTGCTTCTAATTTCTTAATTTTTTCTATAATTTCTTCTTTAGCTCCTTCAATCAATAACTGCTCTTTCTCTATTGCTTGAATCTCTAACTACTCTTTCTTCAACATTACTTGATTTTTGTTATCTCTTTCTATATCTTCTGTCTAATCTGCTCTCCTACTCAAACTGTCTACTCTACCTATACTTTTGCCAGCTACATGCTTCAAGGCAAAATCAAATCTTGACAAATATAAGGCCCACCTAACCTGTCTTCAATTCAACTTCTAAACTTTTATAAAATACTCCAAGTTTTTGTGATCAGTCTAAATTTCAAACTGACTCTTAGCTCCTAAGAAATATCTCCATGCCTCTAAATACCTAATGATTGCCAACATCTTTTTATTATGAATCTTGTAATTTCTTTCAACTTTATTCAGCAAATTTGAAATATAGGCTACTGGCCTCTACTTATTATCCTTATACTTTATTGACAATACTCCTCTTATAACAAAGTCCAATGTATCCACTTCCACTTCCATCTCTTTATCTAAGTCTGGTATCACCAAGACTGGCTCCATTGTAAACCTCTCTTTCAACTTCTTACAAGCTTTTTGCTGTCTTTCTCCCCAGTTCTACTTTACATCCTTTCTTGTTATCTTATAAAGAAGTTTTGCTACTCTTGCAAAATCTTTGACAAACCATCTATAGTAGTTTGCCAACTTTAAACTTTTAGACATTCTTCATATTCCTCAGTACTGGCCAATCCACTACTTCATGAACCTTTTCCTTCTCTATCTCTATTCCATCTGGTTCTATTACAACTCTTAAAAACCCAACCTCTCTAATCTTTCATAAAATATTATTTTTCTAGTTTTACAAATAAGCCATTTTCTGCTATTCTTCTTAACAATTCTTCCACAATGTTGTTATATTCCTCCTTTGTCTCAGTTCTCACCATTACATTATCAATAGATATTACTATATCTCCTGCCTCTATCATATCTCTTAGCAAGTCATTCATTATCACCCAAAAAGTTGCTAGTGAGTTTGTTAGTTCAAAGAACATTACCATTGGCTCAAAAGCACCATCTGGTATTGAGAATACTGCCTTCTATTCATCTCCTTCCTTAATTTTCATATTGTTATACCATTACCTCAAGTCTATCTTTGTAAATACTTTCTTTTTTCCTATGTTATCTATCAAATCTGATATTAGTGGCAATGGATAATTATTTTTGATTATCCAACTGTTCAAATATCAATAGTCCTGCACCATTCTCTTCTTTCCATCCTTTTTTGGAACAAAGAATACTAGTGACATTTGTGGTGATTTCAATGGTTGAATATACCTCTTCCTCAACTGATCTTTCACAAACCTCTTCTCTCTCTATTCTTGACAACAGATATATCTTTCATTTTTTTGGAACAAACTCTTTCCTGAGATCTATAGCATGATCCCATATCTTAATCATTGGAATTCTTTCTGACTCCTTCTTCTCAGATACTTTCAAATAATTATAAAATCTCCTAGGAACCATTCCTTTCACCATCCTAATCTCTATCAAATCTTCCTCTTGTTTCTCTTCTATCATTCTCACTATCACTATCTCTTCTTCAACTGTCAGTTTTTAAACTCTTTCTTTTTTTCTCTTTGCATCTTTTCTTTCCTCTATTCCTTTTCCTTCTATTTCTGCTATTCTGGCTTTACCTATTTTGTTTTTTTACTGCTTTCCATATTTATCTACACATCTTGTTATCTTCACTTCTCCAGTCTTCCAATCAATTTCTGGATTGTAGCATACTAATTATTGCATCCCTAATATAACATTCTATTTCTGTCTACCTATCATGTCTATTTCCATTCTCTCTTTATGCTCTTTGTAAAATAACTCCACCTCTACTATGTGCTCAATCAGCCCTTTATGATTGAAGATACTATCTATATTTCTTATAGACCAATAGATATAAGTCTATTGGTCTATATTCAACTTTTTTTCTTAAACTTATTCTTTCTCACAAACTCCAAACTTATTACCAATTCTGTCACCTCACTGTATAATAATAATGCCTCCACAACAATTCCTTCTTCATTATCTTCTGCTTCAATCCCATTTTAATCATTACTTCCCTCAGCAATTTTTCTCTGTTTGTCATAGTGTACTTAAACACTAACATTTTTCTTGATTTAATATTTCTTTTCTTCTGATTTTCTTTTTCTTGGATGATGAAGAGGCATGTGACTGTAGTCACATGACATGTCACATGATGTGAGGTCATAGGCCTAGATTCTGAGAAAAGGGGCTAGAAGAATGATTTCAAGAAGTATATCAATAACATGTTTATCTCATAGTATACATATGGTATACTTATGAACAATACATGTATATTAGGGTAGATGTATTTATTAATAGCACAGGCCATGTATCTATCATATAAATAGGGTAGCAATACATCAAGAACTCCTTGTTGAGTTCTCTTGTGATCTCCATAAGATACTTTACTTATAAGTCTACCTTAGTGGTTTTATTGGTCTTTTGACTGGTAGTTGCCACAACACTGTTTATCTTTCTTACTTTCACCTGTCTTTTCTTCTTTCAATCTTTCCTCTCTCAAACTTGTCTTCCTATTCTTTTTTCCTTCATCTCTACTAGTGTTAGAGTTGTGAGTAATAAACTCTATTTTATTTTTTCTCTTGCTATTTTCTTTTTATTTCTCTTTTATTTTTTATTTCATTTTATTTTCAGGTTAGGGTTTAGCATGATGGTCACAACTGTCACATGATCACATAGTCACAATGGAAGAATGTAGAAGGTTCTAGAATAATGATATCATACAGCATATTTCACATATATTAACCTTAAAGATAACATATGGTTATTTAAGGTAGACTAAAGTAGTAGAATACAGACCAACAGTAGTTAGTATATAAGGTAGATACCTTGTATCTAGGAACTCTATTGAGTTCTCTTGTGATTAATCCAATCCAAGGTTTTACTTTTGACCATAATACTTGTGTCTTAAGTCATAACAACTAGATATCTCCATATTCATTACTCTGCTACTCAATACTTCAAATTTATTTGAGGGCATCAATGTTAATCTCTCTTCTCTCCTATTCTTCATATTTCTACAATTACAAGTGATGTATCCAAAACCTTTGCAAACAAAACATTTCCTCTCCATCATTGCTCTTTCTCTATTTGTTTCTCTTTTCCTTTCCCATGCCTCCTGTCATCTCCATTCCTTCTCTACTCTTTTTCCTTCCCTTACTCTCATTTCCTCCACCCTTCTCCACTCATCATCCAACCTCTTCCTTTCTTCTTTTTCCTCTCTTTCTTTTTTTCTTCTCTGTTCTTTCTTTTTCCATCTTTTGTCATATTTTTCTTCTTCATTTTCTTTTCCATTCTCTTCTTCATTACCTACTTCAATAATCTCATTACTTCTTTCTCTCCTACATCTCTGATCAATTCTTCTATATTCACTTGACTCATATTGACAATATTTGTTGCTAATGGTATCTAACAACTCAAAAACAATCATTTCCAAAAATGTTTCTCTGTAAGTGCTAACCAGTATTCTTCTTACCTGATCTCTACTGATTACCTATCTACTATTCAATTAACTACTGCTCTAAAAAATACTAGCTAATATCCCTAAGAAGGTAATTCCTAAGCCAAACATTTTCTTACTAGACAATGTTGTTTTTCTACATGGAAATATTACAATAGATCTTCAGCATAAGGTTATGATTTGAGAACAAACAAGTATTTTACTAGAATGTTGGTTATTATATACAGTTCCTTAGTCTGATAATCAACTTAGATTGTACCATACTTGCTTTAAGTATATTCAAACCCTCTCTTTTGAAATATAACTACATAATAAGTTAGGCTAAGCACAACAATCTTCTATTTAAGCTGAGATCACCCTATCTATATAGTACCACTTCTAACCTATCTTTCAATCTGACTTGTCTTTCATACTACTTGTAGATAATCCCAGAGAGTGTGAATTGCTCTTAATACATACTAATATTGACTACTAGGTGAATTTTCATAGTTGAGAGTAGTCTTAGCTTTACTACATTTGTAGATATTATCTTCTTTATAATATACAGCCCACATATCATTCTATTAGCTTTCTGGCTAGTCTTTTTTTGAATACCAGATCTTTAATACTTAATATCACTTTATCTCCCTTGCTCCACTTCTTTACCTCTTTCTATTTCTTATTTGCTTGTTGTTTCATCTCCTCTTGAGCCTTTCTTAGTGCTGTTCCTACCTCTTCATATACCTTCTATATTCTTTCTACAAATTTCATTGCTTTTTCTACTTTTGATCTCCTTCATATATCTGCTTCTGTTTCTTTCCATAATTTTCCATAAAAGACAAGACTTTGGTTGTTGTATGAGTCTTGCTATTTACTGCAAATTCTGCTATAGTAAGCTACTCTGGCCAATCATTTTATCTATGATCTATAAAGGATCTTAAATACTATTCTAATTTTTAGTTTATCTGTTTTGTTTGTCTATCTATTTGAGAGTGAAATGCTGTCAATAATCTTGTTTCTATATCTAGTATTTTATTTAATTTTCTCATTAAGTCTGCTACAAACTATAGTCCTCTATCAGATATAATACCCTCAGGCAAATATGTAGCTTCTATATAATCCTTAAACAGCCTTACCAATTCTTCTGCTGAGATTTCTTCTATTGTTGTCATGAAATATACTATTTTAGATAGCTAATCACATACTACTAAGATCATGTCTTTTTCTGCCATCAATAGTAATTTCATAATAAAGCCCACTATCAAATGGGTCTATAGCTTCTCTAGTACTTCATTTGCTATCAGTTTTCCTACTAGAGCCTCTATCCTATTTTTCATTCTTCAGCACAAGTTATACCCTTTTATATATCTTTCTACATCTCTTATCACTCTTAGCTACCAATAATTGCTTGTTGTTAATTTAGTTGTTTCCACTTTTTCCCATGTTCTACTACTAGCATATCATAATGTAATCAGATAATGATAACTTCTAGTCTCAATTTGTTATTCTTTAGGACATACACTTTCCCTTCTCTAAGTACCAAATCCTTCTTTAATTCTCATTCATCTTTCCTTAAAGCCTTAATATCATTTTCTACTTCTACTTTCCAGTCTAGTCTCTTACTTAGTTCATTCACATTTCACATTTTTGTACCTAGTACATATTTTGAAGTGAATTTAAATCTAGATAAATACAATGCCTATCTTGCCTATCTGTAATTCAACTTCTGCATCTTCATGAAATATTCCAAGTTTTTGTAATCTGTCCACACCTCAAACTGGAACTTTGCACCTTCTAATAAATGTCTCTAATTTTCTAACTTCTAAATAACTGCTAGCATTTGCTTGTTATGAATTTTGTAATTCTGTTCTGTTTCATTCAATAACTTAAAGAGATAGACCACTGGCCTCTACCTTCTATTTTTACATTCCATTGAAAAAACCCCTTTTATTGCATAGTCTGAAGTGTTGACTTCCATTCTCATTTTTTTATCTAAGTCTGGTGCTGCTAACACCAGTTCTTTTGTAAACCTCTCTTTTAGCTCCTTAAATGCCTTTTCCTATCTCTTTGTCCATTCCTACTTCTGTTTCTTTTTTACCAGGTTATATAATAATCTAGCAATCTTAGTAAAGTCCTTAATGAACTGCTGATAGTAATTGGCAAGCCCTAAGAATTTCTGCATATTCTTGACTTCTTTAGGAGCTGACTATTCCAGTACTACTTTTATCTTTTCCTCTTTTATCTTTATTTCTTCTAGCCTGATTACCACCACTAAAAACTTTATTTTTCTAATCTTTCACTTGTACTTTTTTTTTTTGAAGTCAACAATTTATCACATGGGGCACAATGGCAGTCAGTACCTACAAGAGGAATTATATATGGAGTATCAATACTTTAACCTTTTTATGTAGTTATCCAATACAAAGGACTACTAAGGAATTAAACCTATAACCTCAAGTAGGTTTGAGGTAGGTATAATATGCATGAACAGAAGACTCTTCCATTATGCCATCTCTCTCTCTTTCACTTGTACTTTCTTGGCTTTATATATAAATTATTTTTTCTTTACTATTTCATCTACTACTTTGTTATATCTTTCTTTCTCTTCTATTTCTACAATTACATTGTCAATGAAGTTCACTGTAAGAGAAACTCTGGAATATAAGGTAATGATTATGTAATATTATCAGTGGTGATCTTATCTATATCTCTTGATCTATCACTATATACCTATCTACTCCTTCTTTCTTTATAAAATGCTTAGATCTTATTAGATAATCATATCTAATAGTCTATACTGTACCATGTGACAGACTACCTTGTATAGTATATATAGGAGCTTGTATGAGTAGATCTACTCTTACCTAAATATCAGCCTAGCTTCTGAGACACTTACTTAGCTTAATAAGTAAGATTCTCTTATACTCACTACTTTTCCAGTGTTGACCAAGTCTCATAAGATCTCATTCATTATTTTTTGGAACATCACAGATGAGTTTGTCAGACCAAAAAACATCACTGTTAGTTCAATTCTAGTATTGTTAACACTGTCTTTTACTCATTCTCTTCCTTTATTCATATATTATTATATCTCCATTGTAAATCTAGTTTAGTAAACATCTTTCTAGTACCAATATTCTCTATAATATCTGAAATTAATGGTAAAGAGTAATTGTCTTTAATTATCTTTTCTCTCTTCTCTGGACAAGAGGTAGATTTTCTCTTTTTTTAACACAAACTCTCCTTTCAACTCAATTGTGTGGTTCTATATTTTCTTTATTAGAATTCTTTCACTTACTTACTTTTTGAACACCTTGATTCACTTTTGAAACCTTGGTAATATCAGCTTCTTAGCTTCTTTCTCATCTTATCTCCTATTCTTCTACTAACTATTTTACCTCTACCATTCCTGTTTTCTTTTGCTTTCTCTTATTTCTCAATTATTTTGCTTCTTGTTTCCTTTCTTCTTTTTCTTTTATTTTTGCCACTCTAGTTTTCTCTGCACTAGTCTTTATTGTCTTTCACATTTTTCTAGGCATCTTGTCATTTTTACTTCTCTTATCTTCCAATCAATTTCTTGATTGTGCTGGGCTAGCCATAATATATCCAAAATCACTCCCCAATTTAGTTCTCTAATTATGTCAATTTCTATTTTCTTTCTATATCTCTTATAATATAAATTTACTTCCACTATATTTTCAATTAGCCCCTCTTTATTAAATTTTCTATTTATATTCCTTACATATATTGTGTTTTCAATTTTCTTTAATTTAAGACAGTACTTCTTAGTAAACTTAGAGCTTATAATATTCTTATCACAAATAAACTACTTACTGGCTGTGATACTTGAACTTAGTGGTGTTTCAGAGGTTCAGTATAAGGAGATAATGATAATTGATGTAAATTGATGTTGTTAAGTCTGAGGTCTAATTCTTAGATATAAAAGTATATATACAAAAGAGTAATGGTTCATATGTAAGCTGTTGCCATCACATGATCAAAACTCATACCTGATAGGAGCTGTCATCTGTCATAGCAGCTGTTAGGCTAATTTTAGAAGATAACTAATTATATCACTATATTGATATGCTTGTATCTCTACCAATACTTATTGCTTTGAGATACATCATATATTGTTGTAAATGGATTGATGAGCACTTTCCAATGCAAGTTCAATTGTGCGAATCTGTTTAGTCATTCATAAGATATTAGCAGACAAAGCTTTTATAGCTACTGATGGCCTGATATCTCAGTCATTTGTTGTTGCTTTTATTCATCCTGTATATATGTGGATAGCTTTCATTTGGAGCTTTATATTACAACTTAGTTTGTGAAAATTGGTCTACTGGCTGTGAAGATACAAGCTAAATGAAGTTTATAACATTCTTACTGTAACTTTTCTTAAGTATTCCTTAAACTCCTCTGTTTTCTTGCTGAATAATGTCATGTCATTATCAACTACTTGTTACAATCACAAGACCTTAGAGTTGGTTAAGTAAAAGAATCTTATATTAGAGTTAACACAAGAGAACTCAATAGAGAACTTTGTATAAGATTGTCTACCTTATATACTAATATCTAGTAGTCCATGTGAGCTATTTCTAGCCTACCCTAAATGACCATGTATACACCTTAAGATCAACATGTGTATCACATGTTATATGACATTATTTCTTTCAGAATGTTCAACATTCTTCTATATATCATGTAACTTGTGACTGTGTCATTTGATGTGACCTGCTGTGTGACAGTATGATCTCATCAAACCATAATCCTAGTTCTAAAAATAGAATAAAGAAAAATAAATCGAAAAGAAATTAAAAATGAGAAACGAAAATAGGAAAAAACTAAGTTCACTTCTTATAATCTTGATACTACTCTTGTAAGTATAGCAAACTTGTTACAAGAATATAATTGAGAGCTACTGAATTCTTCTTCTCTTTTAAATAGTCCTTATTATTCAGATTGTCTCTATATTCTAACCTCTTTTCTATAAGAGAACTTACTTTTTTAAGATTCTTCTTTTTTATATTTTTCAGCTGATTTATATTCTGTAACCCTTTCTAGCATCCACACTCATCTGTTAATCTACTTTTCTATGCTTCAAACTCTTTAAGCTATATACAAATACCTCTAACCATTTAAATATATTTATATTGTTTAACTCTTCTTTTTTATCTTCTCTCACTCTTCCATAATACTCTGTGGTCTTCCATAGTCTGCTATTATCATCTACTCATCTAATTTTCTTTACTCTGGAAGTACTTACTAAGTATTCTGGCTCTCTTTCAATTTAGTTTCTCTATTATAAACTATTCTTGATTACTTGAGTGTTATTATTCTCTGCTTATGTAAACAGAATGCTGACACATTAAAATAAACTTGTTATTATATAGAGGAGTCATTACATTCAAAAATCTCTGTTTTGGTCTCTTAGGATTTTCTAAAGATAAGTATATAATTAGTATTTCTTAGACAATAAACTTAGAATTTTTTGAAGATTTAAAGTGCCTTACTCTTCCATCCAGCTTCTCTAACATTCCCCTACTTTACTATTCCCTGATTCCTACAATGCCTTGCTAAATGTCTAAATTTTTTACAACTATAACAAATTTTCCTATAGTCTACCTTTATAGTCTATCTCTATAGTATATAGGTCCTATTATAAATCCTATTATGAACCCTATCTATTACTGATTTTGCACTGGATTTCTAAGTACTACTATATTTATTCTCTCTATCTTCCATTAAAGCAGACTCTGTTAGTATCCACTGCTTCTCCTATCTTCTTTTTCAGATTTGAAGCAGGAATAATCATAGCCTAAACTTGTTATGACTTTAGGTCTAAGGATTAGGACAAAAGACCACTCTTATATTGAGAAACACAAGAGAACTCAATAGAGTTCCTACTATAAATTAGTCTATCTTATATACCTTTTGCCAATGGTCTGTGCTAAGCTAATTCTAGCCTACCCTAAAGACCATGCTTTGTCCATAAGGTTAACATGCCATTGCTATGCTGTATAACATCTTCTTCTTCCAGAACCTTCTACATCCTTCTCTCTGTCATGTGATCTTGTGACTGTGATGTAACAACCCTGTGACCAGTGTCATGCCTTTATTTCTCTACTCCTTTTAATAAAATATTCTCTAATAATTATAAATAAAAGAAAAGAAAAGAAAAAAAAATCATCTAAGTCCATCATCTTCAACTCTGACAAAACTCCCTTAATACTATTGTTGTTGTAGTTACTACTGTTTTTTGCTCTTATCCATTACTTTGTCTTTTTTCTCATAATCTTTCTTTTTTCCTTTTACTGCCTCTCTAATGTCAATCTAAATTAGATTTGTACCACTGATCAATCCATTAGAGAGATATCTACCTCCATCAGCTTTCTCCTGATCACTCTATTTATTTCTCTCTTAAACTTCTCTACTAAAGCTATTTTTTCATATCTACTGTCTCTTGCTGTTCTTCTCAATTCTTATATAAACTCCTTTATAGTTCTTGGACCCTGCTCTGTTCTCTTCAGTTCCACTACTTTCACTAACTCATTATCTCTTCTAAATTCCTCCAAAAATTCTTCTGTTGTTGCAAATTCTATCTCTCCTACTTCTAGATCTTCTAATATGTTTTTCTTCTAGATATTTGCAAACTTTTTCTGTATATATATTAAGATTTGCCATACCTATTTTTCTACTAATTTCTCCTTTATATTCATTCTAATATAAAGTTTACAGACTATGACAAATTCTCCAATCTTACTTCTTACTTACTTCTTTATCAAATGTAGAAGGTTTTACTACTTCTTTTATAAATATTAGCCCTGAGCCTATGTTATTTCCTCTTGTTACTATCACTAACTGTCTTTGTAGTATTTCCAGCTACTTTACTTGTTATGCAATCAGGAGCCATGACTGCTTGTTAACTCATTGTATATAGTAGTAGTAGTGGTAATGAGAGAAGATATAATAATAGTAGTAGTAGTATGGGTGAATTCAAGATAAAAAGGGATACTGGAGGGTAGCCTGTGCTGGCTTTACTCTCTGACTCATATTTTGAACTTAAAATCTTGGTAAGTGTTAACAGGCTCTCTTCTTATTCTATCTTATACTATCTACTAACTACTTACACTACCAACTACCACCCTAATTGAATTGTAAACTATTTTGACCTAAGGAAATTATTCTATTCTAGATGAAATTTTATTTATTACATTCACACAAGATAAGTATGCTTATAATATACCAGTGGGCTTGAATATACTATATATAGTTAGGTTTCCTCTACCTAACTAGTATATCTCTTATGTCTAGGGTTCAACAGTTCTTCTTGATTAAAAAGTGGTGTTGCTCTTCAGTTGAGAATGGTAAAAAAGTAAAGAGAAAATCCTATATTGGATAGTCTTAAAAAGGAAATTGATATTATAATCATTATCTCATGTTCTACAGATGTTTGCCTTGTATCTGATATAACTTGGACATATACTAAGATTTGTTCTATTTCTGACTTATATTTACTGTACCTTGCATTCTCCTTATGTTTCATTAGTCAGTATCTTATGTAATAGTAGAGACATTCTCATGTTTCCTCCTTTCTTCCTTATTGTTTCCTTAAGATCACTATATATATTCCTTATAGTTATTAGATATGAATAATAGTAGATACAGACATGTATCCTTATGCTCTACTAATTAATCATTCTTTCTATCATTTCTCAAGTCTTTACCTAAGTTGCAACCTGAGCCAAGCTTAGAATTGTAACAATCAAGTCCTAATGTTATGACTTAAGTTTAAGTAATAAAACAAAAGTCAACTCTTATACTAAGTAACACAAAAGAACTTAATGAAGTTCTGAATACAAACTATTCTACCTTATATACCATAGGTTTTGATCTGTACACTATCTACTCTAGTTTGTTCTAATGCTACATGCATATTTCATAAGGCCAATATATTTTAGCTATATTATTATGATATCAGTTACTATAGATCTCTCTCTATTTGCTTATGTATCATGTATTATTCTTTTGTCATGTCTTTCTGATATGTGTAACATCACATTACTCTTTTTATTTTAGTAAGAAGAGATATGAAAATAAAAATAAAATGAAAATGAAAAGTATCCAAGTTCATCTCTGCAATTTTTAACAGCTACAATCCAAATATTAATATATATCTAGAATGTGGAACTACTTCTTTCTATGTCTACAGCTTTGCCATAGACCTTAACAACCTCCAAAATACTCTAATAGTAGAAATATCACAAAATAAACTACTCACTTATTTGTGATATTTGAATCTTGGATATACTTTCAGAGGTTTAGAAGTGATCCAGAAGTTCAATAATAATAACAATGATGATTAAGATTAATACAGATATTAATGATTTTTTTTAAATCAACAATTTATTTTACATGAAGTATAAAGGCAAATTGTAATAGTTATAACATAACTACATTAAATAAAACTAAAAAAGAAGAATTAAAGAAAAAGAAAAGAAAACTAAATACATAAAGAAATGTAGCTGCAACAATATCACTAGCTTATGTAATACTATCTCCAAAGGAGAAAGCATTCAGGTTAAACTCCAAAAAAGATAAAAATTGGAAGAGAGTTTTTCTTCTCTAATTCCAGCCCTTGTTAAACCTTCTACAGTCATACAGAATATAATAACATATTTTAATTGGATATAATCTACATAGACATTTGAATTCTTTTCTAGAGAAAAAGTAAAGTCTATAACCTTTTATTAGAGCATGGTTAGTGATAGTTTGAGTAGCTCAAGCATACAGTAAATTGGAGAAGCCAAAAGCCTCAATCTAAGAACCTTTTTTTGTATAGAGTAGCTGTTACAAACTCAAGATCTTAGAGTTGGTCAAATGAATAAATCTTATATTAGATTAACACAAGAGAACTTGATGAAGTTCTTAGTACAATATATCTACCTATATATACTAACTATTGATGGTCCATGCTTGGCTATTTCTAGTCTGCCCTAAAAACCATGTGTCTGTTGTAGCAACCACTAGTCACAAAGACCAATAGTAGTACAAATGGTAAATCTCTCAAAGTTGGATATCTAGTAGGAAGTTCACAAGAGAACTTGATAAGGAGTCTCTGCTAAATTAAAGTCCTATATATACAAAGTACACCTGGTCCATGCTACTAATAATTACACCTGTCCTTATGTCCATACTACAATCTCATATTCACCTTATTCCCTACTCAAGGCTACCATGATGTATACATGTGCCCTGACATCATCTTCTAGGTCCTTCTATTCTGTTCTAGGCCTATGACATCACATCATGTGACCTGTCATGTGACTGCAATGTCACATGCCTTTTCCTCATCCAAAAGAAAAAGAAAAAGAAAACAAAATCAATATAAAATCAGAAAAATAAAAGAAAATAAATCAAAAATTATTAGTGTCCAAAGCATCTCATAACAGTGTCAGCCATAAGATCCACATATATTATACATATTATATAATATCACTGTTCTTAAACCTTCTACTATATTTTATGTTCTATATAACTATGTGACCATTACTGTGATTATGTCATCTGATGTGACTAATGTGTGACAGTATGACCATGGTATTACTTTAACTCTAATCCTAAATCCAAGAATAAAGGAAAAGAAAAAAGAAAAAGAAAAAGAAAATTAAATAAAAAAGCTGGAGTCCAAACTTTATATATTTGACAATGGCTCTATATCTGATAAGTCATTGTTGAGTATTTTGAGAAAGTTTTTTCTCTTGAGATTTGATATTTTAAACTCATGTTGCCATTCTTTGATAATGTTATTGTATTCCTTCTTTTTACTGAAGTCCTATAATATTATACTAGAATAGAGTGAAATAAGGTCAAATTTCTTGGGGGAGAGATGGCATAGTGGAAGAGACCCCTGTCCATGTGTATTATACCTATCTCAAACCTACTTGAGGTTATGGGTTCAATTCCTTAGTAGTTCTTTGTGTTGGGTAACTACATAAAAAAGGTTAGGGTGTTACAAACTTAAGACCTTAGAGTTGGTCAAAAGAGTGAACCTTGTATTGGGTTAACACAAGAGAACTCAATAGAAATCTCTGTACAGAATTGTCTACCTTATATACTGATATCTAATAGTCTGTGCGAGCTATTTCTAGCCTACCCTAAACAACCATGTGTATGCCTTAAGGTCAACATGTGCATCATATATTATATGATATTATCTTTTCAGAACCTTCTACACCATTCTATGTGTTAGGTGACTTGTGACTGTGTTATCTGATGTGACCTGCTGTGTGACAGCATGATTTTTGTCACTCTAACCCTAACCCTAGTTCTAAAAATAGAATAAAGAAAAATAAATCAAAAAGAAAATAAAAATGAGAAAGGGAAATAGAAAAATATTAAGTCCACCTCTTTTGTTCTTGACATAGGGTATTGATATTCCATATATAATTTCTCCTGTAGGCACGGACTGCCATTGCACCCCGTGTAATAAATTGTTGACTTAAAAAAATAAAAATAAAAAAAAGATCAAATTTCTTTATATTTCTGTTCATTTGAGTGGGTAAGTGCTAATCTTTATTATTAGGGCAGTCATAGAATTCTACTGAGCTATTTGAATGTTTGTTGAAGAAACTTTGAAGGTCTTTAGATATTGTTATTGATTGAATTTGATATAGATGAACTATTAAATCAAAAATTCTTTGAGCTGCATGAAGAGTGTCAGTGATAATGATGTGAGAGGCATCAGAAATTTGAGTCACCTAATCAATTCTGCATCTGATAGCAAATAATTTCACTTCTGTTGTTGTAACATTGATAGCATGATGCAGAGTTTTCTTCAAAGATCTGTTAAATAAGTAAATATGAGCAATTGATGTAGTAATGTTGTTCTTAATACTAGCATCAGAGAGAACTATAACTGTTGATAGATCTGATGATGCATTAAGTATAATATCATCTAGAAGGTTACAATAATGAGTTTTACTCTTATCAGAGCTTTGATTGGCCTTGTGAAAGGAAAAATGGTTGGAAAAAGTATCTACTAATCTTTTACCTAGCTAGAACTCTTCATTAAGTAACAGAAATACTCCATTGAGGCAATTATTGGCATTACTAATAGAACTCTTAATGGTTGCTTAGGTGTTATATATTCTAACAAGAAGTGATGTTGGAGCAATTGAGGAGAACATTGTTTTTCCAGTAATATATTTAAAGTGTGGTTAATAGAAAGAGTAGATGTTTGTAATTGGTTTCTACCACTCAGCTTTTGGATATGTGATTGAATAGGAATGAGTCCAGTAATAGCTTTAATCCCTATAGATAGTAAAGTATGAAAGGCCCCTAAAATCCATATTATGGCTCTTCATTACATTTTATTCAGCTTATTAAGTGAATAGGATAGCAGGGCCTTGTTATACTACTACAAAGATAAGTCATAGAGTATGATAAGAATATAGGTTTGATGAAGAAGTTATTTTTGATATGATAAAAGACCTCATATTGAATTGCCCAGCATTTTCATACTCTTGACTATTGATAAGGCTTTATTGGCATAAAAATCAATGTGTTGATGAAAAATAAGCTTTCTATTGAATATAAAGCCCAGATATTACCAAGTTGTTTTCAGAGATAACACCAGGCCTCCAATAAGAGAGAAATCTAGAGGAGGAGGATTGAAAACACTATGAGATCTGAAAAATGAAAACTTTAGTTTTCCATGTTCAATGACCAGTCTGAATTGGTCTAGAAGAGAAGAAATAATATTAAAAAAAGATAAGAGGGAAACTGGAATTTTTAGATTTTTTGCATGTTTTTCAAAAATATAAAAAAGAGATGAAAGATAAAGGGCAAATAAAATAGGAGAAAGAGTAGATTCTTGTCCAATACTAATATCAATCTCAAAAAATGGAGAGGAAGAATTGTTCTACATATATTAAGTCTTCCTACCAATTAAATAGTTGAAAAAGAATTTTGAAACTTTTAGACTGAACCTTACCTTGTCCAAAATATGAGAAATGAGTTGATGATTGAGAGAAGGGAAAAATTGAGCTATATTGAATGCCAAAGTGCTGAATTGAATGGTCTTTATCTATCCAGAACAGATTATGTATGTTAAGAAAAAATCTATATCTGAGATAGACTATTGTTTAAGTCCTCCAAATTGATAGGAATAAATGAAGTTGTTAGAGATGGAGTGGAACTACAGTCTTTCCCTAATGACTTTTTCAATAAGTTTGCCAAACATGTTTAATAGCACAATAGAACAAAAAGACTTGGGCAAATTGTACAATGATTTATTTAGTTTCAGAATGATTATTGATGTTGATGTTTTGAAATGTGATGGTCAATGCCCTAGGTTTATACAAACATTAGCAATGTTGATAATGAAGTTCAAGCAAAGCTCATTATTAATAATTCTTTTGAAGAGTCTTCAGGAAATTTTACCTAGCCCAAAAGCTAACAAATTGTTGTATTTACTGATGGTGGTCTTGAGCTCTTTCTTCAAGAATAGATACCATTCTGAGATTAGTTTAGACTGTATCTTGTCTAAAATATTAATGTTAATTTGACAATTATGGGCAGAATTAAATAACTGATGTAGAGCTTACCATAAGTTATCAAGCTTGATACATGATCTACTATTGTAATGAATTGCTTCCATAGTAGGCAGTTTTTGCTTGTGAATCCAATTCATTAACTCTCAGGGCTTATGATTTCTTAAAGCAATTTTTTGAATCTTGTTATCAAAAAATGTCCTTTTAGTTTCCTTGACAGGGCATTTGAATGTCTCCCAATCCTCCAATCATTTAAAAGATCTGTAGTTTGCTAAACTTGACTAACATTCTTCATTTCACCAATCCTTTGATTGTCTTATGATTTTGACTTACTTCAAATGGTTGTTCCACAACCATTCTTAAGTTCTGGTGAGTTCCTGAACAACAATCTCCAATGATTTCTTACTTGATAAGTAAAGAGTGTCAATTTTCTTGAAGTTTTTTATAACATCAGAAGTAAACTTCTTTTCTTTTTCACTGTCTTTAATCATAGTATGTCTGATGTCAGATACAAACTCTTCAAGGATCTGGATATCAACTACAAGAGGAGTGTGATCAGAAGATTGTTATGAATCTAGGAGGATTGAATGGTTATCAAGTTCTGAAAAATTGGGTCTAAGAAATATTAAGTCAATGACCAAATTTAAATGATCATTGTTATCCAAGTACCTGGTGGGGACAGAGTTAGTAGAATGAGAAAAAATAAATCTAAAGCATCAGAAATATCAAAAAGTAGTTCACTATGAACAGAATGAAACAAATAATCTGGACTTCAATCACTATCTCTTATATTAAAATCACCAGTCATAATTAGAATATTTTAAATATTGGCTTCAGTATCCTTAAGATACTTTAAAGTAGATTGGTTAGAATCAGAATAAATGTTAAGTACAAAGAAAACTTTGTCCTTATTGAAAAAGGAAAAGCAGGAAATATTCCTATAATTAAATATGTCTTTTTGATGGATTTCTGGCAAAGGTAACCAAATCTGGGTGATTAGGCACTTCTATGATAGTTTCACCTTCTTTACTCATAAAACTGGGAATGGATCAAATTGTTGACCAAGGAGGCTCTTGAATAAGGATGATGTTGAAGTCTTTGTTAATTTCCAATACTGTATTGGTAAGAAGTTTGTTTTTTCAAACATTCTGTGAAAATACTCTGAGGTTCTTTAAAATCATACTTGGGTGCCATTCACAAATGAATAAATTGATTTGTTTCTGTTTTCATAGACCTCTTGATATGTTTTGATATACTATTCTCTATTAAAATGATGTTTCTAGAATAGACAGATATTGGAATCAGTTTGGTGATTGCCTCTGCAATTGATATACTTAAATGTGTGTGGACAGGATTTGCTCTGTTTTGTCTCAAGCCTTAGCAGATTAAGTTTGAAATTGGCCTTACAATACCATACAAATTGTCTATAGTGTTTGGTTTTATACAGTCTATTACACTTCACACATTTGGATCCTTGTATTCTACACAAAAATGTTGAATGACTTCACTTCTAGCAATTCTTGTATTGCAGAACTTTTGGGTTTATGTTTATATCTCAAATTGTTGTGATATAACTTCCTACATTAAAATACCAGTTGATTAATTATCTAGCATTGTGTTACAAATCAAAGACCTTAGAGTAGGTCAATGAAAAGAACCTTGTATTGGGTTAACACAAGAGAACTCAATAGAGAACTCTGTACAGGATTGTCTACCTTATATACTAATACCTAATGGTCTGTGTGAGCTATTTATAGCCTATCCTAAAGGACCATGTGTATGCCTTAAGGTCAATATATGCTTTACACATTGTATGACATTATTCTTCCAGAACTTTCTACATCCTTCTATGTGTCATGTGACTTATGACCATGTCATCTGATGTGAACTGCTGTGTAACAGCATGATCCTGTCACTCAAACCCTAACCCTAGTTCTAAAAATAGAATAAAGAAAAATAAATTGAAAAGAAAATAAGAAAATGTTAAGTCCACTTCTTTTGTTCTTGACACATTGTTACTACTTTGGACATCTTAAATGTCCAGCAAAATTATTGCCATGTCTGACTTTGGAGACACTTTAATAATGTGAGGTCTTGAAACAAGTGTAATATTGTTGAATATGTGGTTACTCTTGATGATTAATTCAGCTACATCAGCCAAAATTGGAGTGTTAGTACTTTTTAACAGATAAGAGATACTTATAATCTTCAGATATGACTTAGATTGTAGTAGGCAAGAAACCTCAATATTTTCTTTATCAATGTTGCTTGAGCTCTTGATATATCTTTCAATTGTTTAAAGATCAAGTAGAGATGCTACTTTGCTAATGATGATAATGATACCTGCTTGCTCACTATGTATGAAGTCAGCCATAACTTCTAATTTGATGTTCTTCATAGCTTTATTAAGGCTAGTAATATAAACACTGGATGCTTCTATAAACTTTGATTTATTCTCATTGTTTATGGAAACAATAATCTGCTTCTTGGATAGATCTTTTATTATCATATTCAACTTTGGTTTGGACTTACTATTATTGTTGATAATTTTTTGAATATTTTCCATTTTCTTTGCTTGGAGATTCAGAAATATTTTCTTAATTTTCAATATTTTCTTGATGTTAGACAATGAGGACAAGACTTGTGCATACAACTTTGTGGTATCTCTTCTCTCTATCAGTTGGCTGTTCTTATTGAAGAATTTCAAAATTTCTTTAACCTTCTTAGGAGTCTTTGCTGGGATAGGAGGAGATAATTTGGTAAAGATTGCTGCCTGTCAGATTTGTTGCTCTTGGGCTTGTTCTTGATTTTTTGAATTTTAGGGGTAAATTTAGATACAAATTTCTATTTAAATAATTGATTATCTTTGTCAGTAATAAGTAAATTACATCCTAACTTGTAAATAGTAGAAATGAAGCTTTATATAGCTTCACCTATACTTTTAAGATCTGAAACATTATTAGCCTTATTAGATTTGATGCTCTTGTTCTTGATATAATTAGTCACACAACATAATAACTCCTTGATATTTTTAGTATTAGATGGTAAATACTTGAGTGTATTGTAAAGGGAAATAAGATGAAAACTTCCATTCCAAGAATCATGTTTAGTTACTTGATTTACATTATAAGGCAACTAAATATTGATAATCTCTTGTGGAAAACTTATGTTGGAGCTATTTTTAGCTGCATTCTCTCCTTATGGTAAGAGTATGCTGCTGAGGGCCAGTGCCTTACTGACAAAGTGTGGTATCTTCATTTGAAGACTATTGTTAGTTGTCTTACTAACTAACTTACTATTTTCAATATTCCTATTGTTCAAAGTATAGGATAGTTGCAAACTGTCAATTGGATTTTGACTATCTTTGCTCAGAAGATTGTTCATGACCTCCATTCTTTCATAGTAGGCTATTGATGAAGCTTAGGAAGTAATTGATAGTTCTCTAGAGCTATTCTTGCTAGAGGAAGTAGATTTTTCTCTGACTATGTCAGTGTCTATGTCTATGTTCATAATGGATAGTAATTGAGACAATTGTAAAGCTTATAAAGTAGAAAGCATAGTAGAAAACAATATATTTGCTAGGTTTTTTATAAGCACTATCATATAAGATAGTAGTATAAGAGAAAGAAGCAATGTATAGATGTCAATGATAATGAGGGATAATAATTGATAATAATTGATGAAAACTAATGTTATTAAGTCTAAAGTCTAATCCTTAAATACAGAAGTATTTATATAAAATAATAATGGTCTATGTACAAGCTGTTTCCATCACATAATCAAAATTCATATCTGATAGAAGCTGTTATCTGTCATAGCAGATGTCAGGCTAATTTTAGAAAATAACTAATTATGCCACTATATTGATATGTTTTTATCTCTATGAATACTGATTTCTATATAATGTATAATATATCATTAGAAACTGTTTGATGAGTGCTTTCCAATACATGTTAAATCATGTAAATTTATTTAGCCATTTATGAGATATTAGCCAACAAAGCTTTTGCAGTTACTGATGGCCTAATA
>Ga0157359_1000134_pt1 | contig 23009 bp, 19 predicted proteins | sample AttcapACBM3_FD_111482 | JGI IMG/M metagenome (GOLD analysis project Ga0157359, IMG submission 111482) | Fungus gardens microbial communities from leaf cutter ant in Botucatu, State of São Paulo, Brazil - Atta capiguara ACBM3 | ecosystem: Host-associated > Fungi > Mycelium > Unclassified ...
ATGCCACGCAGGGTGCGCATGCCGTCGCCGACCACCGAGATGATCGCCAGGCGCTCCATGACGTCCAGCGGATCCAGCACGCCGTCTTTCAATTCCAGATAGAACTCCTCCTCCAGCGCGCGGCGGGCGCGCTGCCGTTCGCCCTGCGGCACGCAGAAGCTGATGCTGTATTCGGAAGAGGATTGGGTGATCAGCACCACCGAAATGCCGGCGCGCGACATCACGGCGAACACCCGCGCGGCCATGCCGACCATGCCTTTCATGCCCGGGCCGGAGACGTTGATCATCGCCATATTGTTCAGGTTGGTGATGCCTTTCACCGGCATTGCGTCATCGGTGCTGTCTTTGCCGATCAGCGTGCCGGGGGCTTGCGGGTTAGAGGTGTTTTTAATCAGGCAAGGGATTTGGAACTGGGCAATCGGCGTGATGGTGCGAGGGTGCAGCACTTTGGCGCCGAAATAGGAAAGCTCCATCGCCTCCTGGTACGACATCGATTTCAGCAGCCTGGCGTCCGGCACGGTGCGCGGATCGCAGGTATATACGCCGTCGACGTCGGTCCAGATTTCGCAACAGTCGGCGCGCAGGCAGGCGGCCAGCACCGCGGCGGAATAGTCGGAGCCGTTGCGGCCCAGCACCACCAGCTCACCCTTATCGTTACCGGCGGTGAAACCGGCCATCAGCACGATGTGGTCGGCCGGGATCGCCGCTGCGGCGATGCGCAGCGTGGACTCGGCGATATCCACGGTAGACTCCAGGTAGTGGCCCTGCGCCAGCAGTTTCTCCACCGGGTTGATCACCGTGACCGGGTAGCCCTTGGCGCGGAACACCCCTTCCATGATGGCGATGGAGAGTTTTTCGCCGCGGCAGATGATCGCCGCGTTCACGCTGTCCGGGCACTGTCCCAGCAGCGAGACGCCGTGCAGCACCTGTTTGAGCTGCGCGAATTCCTGATCGACCACGCCTTTCAGGCGATCGTATTCAAAGCCCGGCAGCGCCTGCGCCAGCCCGCTCAGCAGGTCGGCAAAGATCCGCTCGGCGTCGCTGATATTCGGCAGAATGTCCTGGCCCGCCACCGTTTTGTCGATCATCGCCACCAGATGGTTGGTGATCTTTGCGGGAGCGGACAAGACCGTGGCTACCTGCCCTTGACGCGCATTACTCTCCATGATGTCGGCGACGCGCAGAAAACGTTCTGCATTCGCCACCGAGGTTCCGCCAAATTTCAGCACTCGCATGTGTGATCTCTCCGAATTTAAGCCGAAAAAAAAGCCCGCACTGATTAGGTGCGGGCTTTTTTCTGTGTTTCCTGTGCGCGTCAGCCCGCCCCGTTACCTGTGGTATCGGTGGTGGTAATAATTGTGGTTTTCAGGCTGATGTTGCGCATGTTGTCTGTCTGTCTCATGAAATACTCTGTCCCCTCTATTGGTTAAAGCAATCGCTATCCCAAGTCAAACTATTTCTTTTTTTTGCTTATTTTCCGTTCAGCGGCGGTAATGCGCGATGCAACAGGTGAAAAGCAAAATGACAGAACAAAAAAACAACTTAAAGCCGATTTACTAGTGGATCACGCTGGGTAACCGTCTGATGGAGCCGCTATCACTTGGCGAGTTTTTTTTCGATGTCGTGCAGCAGCGTATGCAGCATCGCCGTATCTCGCTGTTGCAGCGCGCCGAGGCGCTGGTGCAGCCAGTCGCGCAATTTTTGGTCATCGCCGACATCCAATGCGCTCAACAAGGCATCGGCGCGGCGGCGCAGCGCCTTAAGCTGCCCTTCCGACGCCGCCGTTTCCTGTGGCGTATTGACACCCATCAGGCTAGCCAGCTGGTAGCAGTACACCATCACCGCCTGGCCCAGGTTAAGCGACGGATAGTCCGCCTGCATCGGCACGCCGGTCAGCAAGTCCGCCAACGCCAGCTCTTCGTTGGTCAAGCCGGAATCTTCGCGGCCGAACACCAGCGCGGCCTGGCCGACCCACTGCTTACGCTCGCTCAGCTGTTCCAGCAGTTCGGGCGGCGTACAGTAGTAGTGAAAGCGCGCGCGGCTGCGGGCGGTGGTGGCGACGGTAAAATCCACGCCCGCCAGCGCCTGTTCCAGCGTGGCGAACGTTTGTACGCCGTCGAGGATCTCGCCGGCACCATGCGCCACCCAGCGCGCCGCCGGCTGCAGGTGCGCTTCGCTGTCGACGATGCGCAACGACGTGAAGCCCATGGTTTTCATCGCGCGCGCCGCCGCGCCGACATTTTCCGGCCGCGCCGGAGCCACTAAAACAATATGAAGCTGCATGACTCTTCCACCGAAGGCGGGCCTGCGTTTTTGACGATGGCGCAGCGCCCGCTTATATTTACAATTACGCAACAATAAACGCGTTAATAGCAACAAACAAGATTAAACGGCTCGTTGAACTAATAAACCCGTCGTAATAGTCATTATTCGCGCTTATGTTTTACTGCTTTTATTTATCAATAAGTTAAAACAATGCGATAATCAATAAGCGAATAATTGTATCCTATCGTGCCGGAGAATGCTGAATCGTTCACAGAATTTGAGGTTCTGTGACTTAAACTGGCATTTCTGTAAGTGTTTTTCACAAATCTGTTAACGTGCTACAATTGAATTTGATATATGTCAACAAAGCGTAGTTTTGTTGGGTGATGAATTCGGCACGCGCTGTTATATTGCTGTTAATGGGGTTAGGATATGCGCCGTTTCGGCACCCAAGGGGTTGTAGGGAACAGCATCCCCACCAGGCTAGCGATCTTGTTGACATGAGATGGAAAGTGCATCAAGAACGAGTTTACGTACTTTAGTCATTTGCTGAGAGGGAACGTGGCGCTATCTCTGCCCTCCTCTAAGAAAACAAAGACTTCTGTACTTCCGATTTTCTATTTTGTTGGCAATTTTAGGTAGCAAATATGCAGACCCCGCACATTCTGATTGTCGAAGACGAGTTAGTCACTCGTAACACCCTGAAGAGCATTTTCGAGGCGGAAGGCTACATTGTTCATGAAGCCAATGATGGTGCAGAGATGCACAATATCCTGTCTGAAAATGATATCAATCTGGTCATCATGGACATCAACCTGCCAGGCAAAAACGGCCTGCTGTTGGCGCGCGAACTGCGTGAACAGGCCAGCGTCGCCTTGATGTTCCTGACCGGTCGCGATAACGAAGTGGACAAAATCCTCGGCCTGGAAATCGGCGCCGACGATTACATCACCAAGCCGTTCAACCCGCGTGAGCTGACCATCCGCGCGCGCAACCTGCTGTCGCGCACCATGAACCTGGGCAGCCTCGGCGAAGAGCGCCGTCTGGTCGAGAGCTACAAGTTCAACGGGTGGGAGCTGGACATCAACAGCCGCTCTTTGATCAGCCCGGCCGGCGAACAGTACAAGCTGCCGCGCAGCGAATTCCGCGCCATGCTGCACTTCTGCGAAAACCCAGGCAAGATCCAGTCGCGCGGCGAACTGCTGAAGAAAATGACCGGCCGCGAGCTGAAGCCGCATGACCGCACCGTGGACGTCACTATCCGTCGCATTCGCAAACACTTCGAATCGACGCCGGATACGCCGGAAATCATCGCCACCATTCACGGCGAAGGCTACCGCTTCTGCGGCGATCTGGAAGAGTAATTCCGGCCTGCCGTCATGAAAACGGGGTTCAGCATGCTGAACCCCGTTTTTTTATTTCGTCTCAGCCCATGGCATGATCGGCACCGCGCTCAACGCGTTCTTCGGCGAACCGTCGATCACCTTGTCGGAGTAGCTCAGGTAAATCAACGAATTGCGCTTGGCGTCATAGAAGCGCACCACCTGCAACTTCTTGAACACCAGCGAGGTGCGTTTCTGGAACACCACATCGCCTTCCGCCTTGCCGTTTTTGATCTTGTCGCTCAGCTCGATAGGCCCCACCTGCTGGCAGGAAATGGCCGCGTCGGCGGTGTCTTCCGCCAGCCCCAGGCCGCCTTTGATGCCGCCGGTTTTGGCGCGGCTGATATAACAAGTTACATTTTTAACATCCGGATCGTCGAACGCTTCCACCACGATTTTGTGGTCCGGCCCCAACAATTTAAACACCGTATCAACGGAGCCCACCTGCTCCGCCTGCGCGCTGCCAACGGTTGCGCAAACCAAACCGAATAAAAATATCCAGCTTTTTTTCATTTACTTAACTCCGGTATAACCTTGCCGCAAAAATAGATTCGGCGGTCGCCATTATTTATGTCTAAGCTCACGGAATCGGTTTTTTACGGGTCCGCACCGTCCGTTTTAGCACAGAGCGTGACAAAAATCTTTGAGAGTCGCGGAGTAAAAAAATTGCTATGATGCGGCGTCGTTATTTCTTTGCGCCCACTACGGTGTACCCCAATCCAACTCTGGCGCGGCATGCGCAGCAGAGGCAAAGAGTGCAACGCATAATGGCTCATGGATCGGTCTGATAGCGCAGCACCAGCGTGACGAATCAACAGTTCGGGTTCCTACCCCCAAGCTTTACGAGGAAGATCTATGGATCAAGCCGGTATCATTCGTGATCTGCTTAGCTGGCTGGAAAGCCATTTGGACCAACCCTTGTCGCTGGATAACGTGGCGGCCAAGGCAGGCTACTCCAAATGGCATCTGCAACGGATGTTCAAAGATATTACCGGTAACGCCATCGGTGCTTACATCCGGGCAAGGAGGCTGTCCAAAGCCGCCGTCGCGCTGCGTTTGACCAGCCGGCCGATTTTGGATATCGCCCTGCAATATCGCTTCGACTCGCAGCAGACCTTCACCCGCGCCTTCAAAAAACAGTTTGCGCAAACGCCGGCGCTGTACCGCCGCGCCGAAGACTGGAATGCATTCGGCATCTGTCCGCCGATCCGTCTGGGAGCCTTCACCTTGCCGCAGCCGGAATTCGTCTCGCTGCCGGACAAGCAGCTGGTCGGCCTGACCCAAAGCTACTCCTGTACGCTGGAACAGATCACCACCGTGCGCACCGAACTGCGCTCACAGTTCTGGCGTCAGTTCCTCGGTGACGTCGAAACCCTGCCGCCGGTGCTGTACGGGCTGCACCACTCGCGACCGAGCCAGGAGAAGGACGACGAACAGGAAGTGCTGTACACCACGGCGCTGGAGCCGGATCAGGTGCCTGACAAGGTACAGGAAGGCCAGCCGCTGGTGTTGCCGGGCGGTGAGTTTGCGATGTTCAGCTACGAAGGGCCCACCGAGGGACTGCAAGACTTTATTCTGACGGTCTACGGCACCTGCCTGCCGGCGCTCCAGCTGACGCGCCGCAAAGGGCACGACATCGAGCGCTTCTATCCGAAAGGCGAGCGCCGTCCGCATCAGGCACCTATCGAGATCAAGTGCGATTACCTGATCCCGATTCGGCGTTAACGCTGCAGTTCGTCCAACGCGGGCATGTCCAAATGCGTGACATCGCCCGCCGTTTCCACGATCCAGCCGGAAGCCAGCCAAGGGCTCTGCTGGTGATCGACGCGTGACAGTGAGCAGTTGCGCAAGCGCAGGCGGCGTTCCGCATAGGCCGGCAGCCCCAGCACCGTACTGATCAAACACCCCAACGCGATGCCATGACTGACGAGCAGCGGCTTGCTGCCTTCAGGCAGCATCAGGCAACTCTCCAGCGCGGCGCGCATGCGCTCGCCCAGCTCCTCCATGGATTCGCCTTGAGGGATACGGCCGTCAGGAGTACCATCGACCATCTGTTTGCGCCACTGCTCTTCCTGCGGCGTCAAACTGTCGATCAGGCGTTCTTCCAGAACCCCCATGTGCAGCTCACGCAAACGCGGATCGCTAATCACTTCGCAGCCACAGGCGTCGGCGATGATCTGCGCGGTGCGCCGCGTGCGCCCCAGATCGCTGGTAATGATGTGCGTAATGCCTTCTTTGCTGACGCGCCTGGCGACCAGACGGGCCTGGTGTTCACCCATGGCGGTTAACGGGCTGTCGGACTGACCCTGGATACGGCGAGCCGCGTTCCATTCCGTTTCGCCATGGCGAACGAGGTATACCTGTAACATTTTTGTTTTCCGTTATACTGCGTGAAATTTGCATTTATCCCCGGCCCGGTGGCGCTTTTGCCGCTGCCCGGCGTATCGGCCAGAAGGATATCAAACCCGTTATGTACCATGTTGTCGCTGCAACTACCAACCCGGCAAAGATCAAGGCTATTCAACTCGCCTTCGATGACGTCTTTGGCGCGGGCCAATACCGCATTGAATCCGTTGACGTCGCCAGCGGCGTCTCGCTGCAGCCGATAGGCAACCACGAAACCCGCACCGGTTCGCGTCAACGCGTCATGGAAGCGCGCCAGGTCAGGCCCGAGGCCGATTTTTGGGTCGGCGTGGAAGCCGGGATTGAAGAGAATATGACCTTCGCCTGGATGACCATCGAGAACCCGCACATCCGTGGCGAATCCCGCTCGGCGAGCCTGATGCTGCCGGAGGTCATCTTACAAGGTATTCGCGCCGGTCGCGAATTGGGCAGCGAAATGGCGGCGATCACCGGCAACGCCGAGGTGAAACGTCAGGGCGGCGCCATCGGCGTCTTCACCGACGGCCGGCTGAGCCGCACCAGCGTTTACCACCAGGCGCTGCTGCTGGCGCTGGTGCCGTTCCACAACGCCATCTATCAGCAATAACGCTGAGTCTGCTAGGGCGCGTCGTGCAACAGCTGCTGCTCAAGCCACTGTTTCAGCGCGGGTGAAGCCGCTTTCAGGCTGTTCGATCCGCGGGTGATGGTGGCGATCCCCGCGCCCAGTTCATTTTTTAACTCGCGCTGGCTCATCTCGCCGCGCATCAGTTCCTGAATGATCCGCACCCGGGTGCCCAGCGCGGTGCGCTCGTCCGGCGTCAACATCAGCTGCAGCAGCGGTTGATGCAGTTCTTGCGCAAAGGAATTCTGCAGCAGCGCGACGAAGCGCAGCCAATCCTCATTGCCTTGTTCTGAAAGAGCGGGGTCGTTTAACGATAATTGCGTCATGGCAGCCACCATACTATTTAACTAGTACAGCAGCATACCATAGGGCCGTCAAAATCAATAACGTCTCTGCCACTCGGCGTCGGTCAGCACCTTGGCCGGCCGGTGCGTCAGATAACGGTAAAACGCATCATAAGCCAGCACGTTCTTGACGTAGCCGCGGGTTTCAGAGAACGGAATGCTTTCGATGAATGCCACCGGATCGATCCGCCCCGCGCTGTTGCCCAGCCAGGTATTCACCCGCGACGGGCCGGCATTATAGGCGGCGCTCGACAGAATGCGGTTGCGGCCGAACTGCTGATAGACCGACTCCAGATAGCTGGTGCCGATGGTGATGTTAGTCTGTGGATCGAACAGCTGGCTCGGGCCAACGTAACCGGGAATATTGAACATCTGCACCGTATGCTGCGCGGTGCGCGGCATCACCTGCATCAGGCCGGTAGCGCCAACCGGCGACTGCGCTTTCGGATTCCAGGCGCTCTCCTGACGCGCTATCGCCATCGCGTAGCTGGTGGTGATCCCTTTGTCATCGGTGGCGCGGCGGAACTCCTGCGGCCAGGCGACCGGGAAGCGCTCCTCCAGATGATCCCACAGCTTGCCGACGATGGTCGCCTGCACGCTCAGATCGGCCCATTTTTGCTCAAAGGCGTAGCGCGCCAGCGCCTCTTGTTCAGGCCGGCTGCGGCTGGCGACGTAAGAGCCCCACTCGCTGCGGGCCAGGTTGTCCATATTCCAGTACATCAGCTCGCGCACCCGGGCGACTTCCGGCCCGTCGACCAGCGACGTGCGCGGCTTGGCCGCCACCGCCACCATCACCGGGTAAGTGGCGTTCAGCTTCTGCGCCGCGACCATCGGATAGAAGCCGCGTTCGGTCATCAGGTTACGCAACATCTCCTCGCCTTCGGCGCGTTTGCCTTCGTCCATCAGCTGACTGGCGCGCCAGTAGCGCCACTCATCCTTGTTGCGCGACGCTTCCGGCAGGCGGGCCAGCCAGGTCGCGACGCCCTGCCGATCGCCGTTGCCCAACGCCATGCGCACCCGGCGCTCCAACAGCGAAGGCGAACGGCTGCGCAGAATCACCTGATCGCGCCACTGCGCCTGCTCGTAGGTAGCGTCGCTGCCCATCAGGCGCCAGGCCACCGCCTCTTCCAACCCCAGCCGTTCGTCGTCGCTCATTTTCTGCAGCCGCGCGAGCGTCGGGATCATCGCCCGTGCGTTTTCCACATCCTGCCGCGCCAGGCGTTCAAAGGCGATGCCGGTAGCGGCGCGGGTAAAGTCAGTCGGCCCCACGCTGCGGGCGAAGGCTTCCACGGTGGTCGGATCGTTTTGCAAGCGCACCAGGGCGTTGCCCATGGTCTGGTAGTCGGCCGGCAACTGGCTATAAAGGTTGCTGACCAGCGAACTGTTACCCTCTTTCAACGCCAGCTTCATGCGCGCCAGAATATCCAGCGGCGTTTGCTTGCCTGCGCCGCGCCAGACGCTGAACAGACGATCGCAGGCGCCCGGCAGCGTTTTGCCGTTCAGCCACATCTCGTCGGCGCCGCTCCAGGCCGCCTGCTGGTCGCCGGTGGCCCATTTGGCGTAGTAATAGTTGCAGCGCGCCGCCACCGGTTTGGGCGGCTGCGCGCTGAAGGCCAACAGGGTGCGCCAATCTTCGCGCCGCGCCAGTTCATTGACGAAGCGCGGCACCAGTGATTTCGCCGGCGGCAGCGTCGGGTGGCGTTTGATAAAGTCGTTCACCTCGGAGAACCCCGCCTGGCTCAGATCCTGTGTCAGCTCGCGGTATTCCAGGTAAGGATAAAGCGGGTAATCGCGCAGCGTCGGCATCAGCTGCGCCACCACGTCCATCTGATTGCCATCCCACGCCTGTTTGATCTGCTGGTAACGCTGACGTTGCGCATCCAGAGAATCCGCCAGCGCCGCGCCTGAAAACGCCGTCAGACACAGGCCCATTGCCAACAGCCGTCGCTTGTCCACCTTGACCATCCTCGCTCTTTCCTCACTGGTTATACCGCAGGAGCCGCCCAGCTCCCCGGTGACCGCCGCACCACGGCGCCGCGGGACAAAATAAAGCCGGGCGCACGGCCCGGACGCAGATATCTACCATAGACAGCACAATCGCTTATCCATTCAATACTGTAGAAGAAGAAGTGTATCGCCATGACGCGGGCCAGGTAAAAACGTTTACTTTGGCTGACAAATCAGGCCGGCGGGATATTTCCAGCTACCGGATTTTTATTAGCTGCCCCGGCGCTTATTGGAGAAGTAAAATACTTTTTAATTATTAGCTATCACATTATTACATTTTCGAAATGACGCAGTCGTTGCGCAAATCGCCTGACAGCGGGCTAAACGCGCCAACTTTGCAGAAAAGCGGTGGCAAACCCGGGTGGGCATTTTTATACTATCAAAAATAAGTAAGATAATTCCGAGAAAACAGCACATAAAGCGCCCAACGAAGACATCTTATAATACAATCCGCGCCAATTATGGGTTAGATAGTGTTCATTAGGCAGTGCGACTGACAGCTTTCAGCAAAACGATTGTCCCTTCAAGCGGGCCGGATTTTTCCTTGTCAGGCCACGGCCTGCGGGCAGTGGATCAGGCCGGAATGGCGGGTGAAGATGGTGAATAAGACCGCGATAGCGATGCGTTGCGCAAAAAGCCCCGAACCGGGCTTCCTTGACGCACGCCTGAATATCGGCCGCCTGCTGCTGATCGTTTTGTTGGTGCTGCTGACGTTGTCCGAGCCTGCGCACGCCGCCGCTGATCCCTATCAAAAGCGCACGCACGCCGTGACGACCGTAGTGGTAGGCATCATCAGCTACGCACGCTGGTCGCGTGAACCTAATCCGATCCGCTTGTGCGTGACCGCACCCACCCAGTATGCCGAAGGGCTGTTCGATCCGATCCTGCTCAGCGCGCCGCGTCCGATTAAAGCCGAGCGCGTGCCGTTCGATAGCCCAACGCTGAGTACCGGCTGTGATGTCATCTACTTAGGGAACATCACCGCCGCGCAGAGACAAAATTTCATGCAGCGCATTTCCGGCAACTCCATTCTCAGCATCAGCGAGAACGATAGCGAATGCTCCGCCGGCAGCGCATTTTGCCTGCAGATTGATGGGGACCAGGCCAGTTTCAAAGTCAACCTGGACGCTCTGGCGCGCAGCGGCGTGCGCGTTCACCCCAACGTGTTGCAGCTGGCACGCAAACAGGCGCCGCCGCTATGAGGCTGTTGCGTAAAAACCGCTCCGGCAATGCGCGCCCGACGCTGGGCCGAGTGCTGCAGCGGGTGCATCTTGGGCTGGCGCTGATCGCCGTCGGCACCGCCGGCATCTTTTTGACGCTGGTGGCGCTGTTTGCGCTGCGCGCCTATGCCAATCACAACCTGCACCTGATCGCGCGCTCCATCAGCTATACCGTCGAGGCCGCCGTGGTGTTTGAAGACCGCACCGCCGCGCGCGAGGCGCTGATGCTGATATCCTCCAACGAAGAGGTATCGGACGCGCGGATCCTCGACAACAACGGCAAGATGCTGGCCAACTGGCGCCATCCTACCGATGGGCCGCTGCACGGCCTGGAGCAGATCGTCGCGCACTGGGCGCTGCCCGAACCGGTCATTCTGCCTATCACCCACGAGGGCAAGCAGGTCGGCCAGGTCTGGCTGAGCGGCAACGGCGGCAGCCTGCTGCGTTTCCTGTTACGCGGCATGGTCGGCATGATCGCCTGCCTGGTGCTCAGCACCCTGTGCGCCCTGGTGCTGTCGCGCCGCATGCTGGTCGGCATCGTCAGTTCGCTGGACGACATCGCCAACGTGGCGCATGCGGTGCGCCGCGATCGCACCTTCGGCCTGCGGGTGCCGTCGGCGCCTATCGCCGAGCTGCATGAGCTCAGCAACGATTTCAACGGCTTGCTCGACGAGCTGGAGGCCTGGCAGGCCCATCTGAAGCAAGAGAACGACTCGCTGGCTCACCGGGCGACGCACGACAGCCTGACCGGCTTGCCGAACCGCGCCTTCTTCGAAGGGCGGCTAAGCCGCGCGCTGGGCGATATCGAACCGCCGGCGAAATTGGCGGTGCTGTTTATCGACGGCGATCGCTTCAAGGAGGTGAACGACAGTTACGGCCACGCCGCAGGCGATGCGGTGCTGACCACCATTGCCGGGCGCATTCGCGCGCAGCTGCGCGAGACCGATCTGGTCGCCCGCCTGGGAGGGGACGAATTCGCCGTGCTGCTGGCGCCGGTACACGGCACGGAAGATGTCCTGCAGATCGCTGACAACATCATCGACTGCATGACGCAGCCGGTCATTTTGCCGAACGACGAGGCGGTCATTACCTCTCTGAGTATCGGTATTGCGCTGTACCCTGATCACGCCTCGACGCCTCAGGGTCTTTTGCACGAAGCTGACGATGCGATGTATCAGGCAAAGCATCGTTATCACGGAGGCTGGCGGCTGGCTATACATAAATAAGAGCCCCAGCTATAACACTTGAACTAGGGATTTTGACTATGATACAGCAACTGTTTAAAGGCCGTTTTTCACTGCTGACGATGATGTTCGTCGCTCTGCTGGCACTCGCCGGCTGCCAGAGCAAACCGCAGGGCCTGACACCCGAGCAGGTCGCGCTGTTGCAATCGCAGGGCTTCAAACTGACCGATAACGGCTGGGAGTTCGGCCTGTCGGATAAGGTGCTGTTCGGCAACAACATCGGCAAACTGAACCCGGAAAGCACCGAGACGGTACAGAAGATGGGCCGTGCGCTGCTGAGCGTCGGCATCACCAAGTTCCGCCTGGACGGCCATACCGACAACTACGGTGAAGACAGCTATAACGATCAGCTCTCCCTGCGCCGCGCCGATGCGGTGGCCGATCTGCTGGCCAGCGTCGGCATTCCGCGCGCCAATATCGAAACCCGCGGCATGGGCAAGCGCGATCCCGTTGCCGATAACCGCACCTCCAGCGGCCGTGCGGAAAACCGCCGCGTCGCGATCGTCGTCACGCCATAAGCCACCAATATGCGCCTTTATCGGCGCATAAACGGTTATACTTAGCGATCGCTGAGCGATGTCTGGGATCCGAGATCGAAACGGGCTACACTCATGCCGCCAGACATCCTATAAATACTGATATAGAGAGGCTTAGAGCAACGTGGCTCAATACGTCTATACCATGCACCGCGTCGGCAAGGTGGTACCGCCGAAGCGTCATATTTTGAAAAACATCTCCCTGAGCTTCTTCCCTGGGGCCAAAATCGGCGTGCTGGGCCTGAACGGCGCCGGTAAGTCCACCCTGCTGCGCATCATGGCCGGCATCGATACCGATATCGAAGGGGAAGCGCGCCCGCAGCCGGGCATCAAGATCGGTTACCTGCCGCAGGAGCCGCAGCTTAACCTCGAACACACCGTGCGTGAGTCGGTGGAAGAAGCGCTGGCGGAAGTGGTCGGCGCGCTGAAGCGCCTGGACGAAGTGTACGCGCTGTACGCGGAAGAAGGCGCAGACTTCGACAAGCTGGCCGCCGAACAGGGCCGCCTGGAAGAGATCATTCAGGCGCACGACGGTCACAACCTCAACGCCCAGCTGGAACGCGCCGCCGATGCGCTGCGCCTGCCGGACTGGGACGCCAAAATCGCCCACCTGTCCGGCGGTGAACGCCGCCGCGTGGCGCTGTGCCGCCTGCTGCTGGAAAAGCCGGACATGCTGCTGCTGGACGAACCGACCAACCACCTGGACGCCGAGTCCGTGGCCTGGCTGGAACGCTTCCTGCACGACTTCGAAGGCACCGTGGTAGCGATCACCCACGACCGTTACTTCCTGGATAACGTGGCCGGCTGGATCCTCGAACTTGACCGCGGTGAAGGCATTCCATGGGAAGGCAACTACTCCTCCTGGCTGGAGCAGAAAGACGCGCGTCTGGCGCAGGAAGCGTCCGCCGAAGCCGCTCGTCGCAAGTCGATCGAGAAAGAGCTGGAGTGGGTGCGCCAGGGTACCAAAGGCCGCCAGTCCAAAGGCAAGGCCCGTCTGGCCCGCTTTGAAGAGCTGAACAACACCGAATACCAAAAACGTAACGAAACCAACGAGCTGTTCATTCCACCTGGCGCGCGCCTGGGCGATAAAGTGGTCGAAGTCAGCAACCTGCGTAAGTCCTATGGCGACCGCCTGCTGATCGACGACCTGTCGTTCTCGGTGCCGAAAGGCGCGATCGTCGGCATCATCGGCCCGAACGGCGCGGGTAAATCCACGCTGTTCCGCATGATGTCCGGTCAGGAGCAACCTGATTCCGGCAGCATCGTGCTGGGCGATACCGTCAAGCTGGCGTCCGTCGATCAGTTCCGCGACAGCATGGACGGTTCGAAAACCGTGTGGGAAGAAGTCTCCGGCGGGCAGGACATCATGCGCATCGGCAACACCGAGATGCCAAGCCGCGCCTATGTCGGCCGCTTCAACTTCAAGGGCGTCGATCAGGGCAAACGCGTGGGCGAGCTGTCCGGCGGTGAGCGTGGCCGTCTGCATCTGGCCAAGCTGCTGCAGGTTGGCGGCAACGTACTGCTGCTCGATGAACCGACCAACGACCTGGATATCGAAACCCTGCGCGCGCTGGAAAACGCCCTGCTGGAATTCCCTGGCTGCGCCATGGTGATCTCGCACGACCGTTGGTTCCTCGACCGTATCGCCACCCACATCCTGGACTACCAGGACGAGGGCAAGGTGGAATTCTTCGAAGGCAACTTCACCGAGTACGAAGAGTACAAGAAGCGTACGCTGGGCGCCGATGCGCTCGAGCCGCACCGCATCAAGTACAAAAAGATCGCCAAGTGATCCCAAAGGCGCCGCATGCGGCGCCTTTTTTTATGCCCGTGTCCGGCGATACTCGCGCGGCGAGCACGCCATCACTCTCTTAAAGGCGTGGCTGAACGCGCTGTCTGAATCGTATCCCAAACGCTGCGCGATGGCGGACACCGGTTCGCTGCCGGTACGCAAAGCCCGTGCAGCCAACAGCATGCGCCAGCGCGACACATACTCTAACGGCGCCATGCCGGCCTTCTGCTTAAAGCGCAACGCCAGCGTCGAGCGGGAAACGCTCGCAGCGACGGCCAGCGACGCCACCGTCCAGCGCCGGCCGGGATCGGCATGCACCGCCTGCATCGCGGCGCCGATGCGCGGATCGAACAAGGCGGGCAGCCAACCGGACGCCACGCTCTCTTCTCCCATCAGGTACATCCGCAGCGCCTGAGTCAACATGATCTGCCCCAGATGGTGTACCATCGAGGCACTGCCCGGTGAAGGCTTCAGCAGCTCGTCCGCCAGCCGCTGCAACGCCCATTGCAACACCGCGGCCTCTTCAGTGCCGCCTCGAATCACCATCAGCGCCGGCAAAGTACCCAATAACCGCTCCACCTCTTCGCCGAAGGTAAAACGCCCGCCGATAAACAGACAATCCTCCGCCTCGCCACAGCTCGCCACGCCGTTTTTTGCCTGCAGATAAAGTGCGTCAGCATCGAGCGCCGGCAGCGACAGATCGCTGCCAACGGTGACCGGCAAGCTGCGGGTCAGCAACAAACAGTCGCCGGCCGCCAGCCACAGCGGTTCGGCCAGCCCTTCCGCCGCCAGCCAACAGCCGCCACGCACCACAGCGTTGAACTTCCCGCTCTGCGGCGCAGGAAAATGAACGGCCCAGTCGCCGCCGGCCTTCAGGCCGCCGAAAAACGCATTCTGGCTGTTCAACGGCGCAAGCACTTCCGATAAAGGATCCATACCCTCTCCCCCTAAGGCCCTTTCATGAGCATAGCCCGTGCCATGTTCCAGCCAAAGGTTTTAGGACGATGGCGACAGAAATTAGGTTTTTGTTGCATTCAGCCGCCTATAACGCCGACTTACACTCCCAGTGTCACAGTCAACTGCAGCGAGGAACTCCCAATGAACAGACAAGTGCCCCTCAACTCCGGCTTCAACGCCACCACCACCGCCGACGACGTGCTCAAAGATCGTCAACTGGCCGGCATGACAACGCTGGTGACCGGCGGTCATTCCGGCCTGGGGTTGGAAACGACTCGCGCTTTGACGCAGGCGGGGGCGAAGGTGATCGTCGCCGCCCGCGACCCCGTTATCGCCCACACGCGTCTGGCCATCGCCGGCATCAGCAACGCTGAGGTTTATGAGCTTGATTTGGCCGATCTGAGCAACATCAAAGGGTTCACGCAACAACTTCTGGCGACAGACGTCCACCTCGATATGTTGATCTGCGGCGCCGGCATCATGGCCTGTCCTGAAACCCGTATCGGCCCAGGCTGGGAGGCTCAATTCGCGATCAACCACCTGGGGCATTACGCTTTGGTGAACCACCTCTGGCCGGCGTTGATGGGCGGTGCCCGCGTTGTCGTCATCTCCTCTTCCGGCCACCATGCCAGCGCCATACGCTGGAATGACGTCCAATTTCACAGCGGCTATGACAAGTGGCTGGCCTATGGCCAATCGAAAACCGCTAACGCGCTCTTCGCCCTGCAGCTTGACAAGCTGGGGGAAAACGCTGGCGTGCGCGCCTTCTCGCTGCATCCCGGCATGATCCCAACGCCGCTGCAGCGCTATCTCTCGCAGGAAGAGATGCTCGCGTTGGACTGGATCGACGCCGACGGCAACCCCGCCCACCCGGAAATGCTGAAAACCCCGCAACAAGGCGCGGCAACCCAGGTTTGGGCGGCGACATCGCCTCAACTCAATGGCCTTGGCGGATTGTATTGCGAAGATTGCGATGTCGCCCGGCGCAACGATGACAACGGCTTTTCCTTCAGCGGCGTAAAAAGCTACGCCGTCGATCCTGAACAAGCCCAACGCCTGTGGAAACTGTCGGCGCAACTCACCGGTGTCGATGCCTTCGGCAAGATTTAAACAGGGGACCTTCTATGCAGAATCGTCAAATCATCCTCGCTAAACTCCCGCAAGGAAAGCTGACCCTCGATTGTTTTCAGACTCGAGAGGCCCCCATGCCGCTCCCCGGTCCCGAAGAGGTGCTGTTGCGCACGCTGTACGTGCCACTGGATGCGGCCAGCAGAGCCTGGATGCAGGGCGTCACCTATCGTTCCGGATTGCAGGCGGGAGACGTCATGGCCGCAACCGCGCTGGCCGAAGTCGTCGAGTCGCGCTCTCCCCTGCTGGCCGCCGGAGATTTAGTGCTGGCGGAAACCGGCTGGCAAACCTTTGCGGCCGTACCGGCGGCTGGCGCGCTCAAGCAGTCGGACATCGTTCCGCATACGCACTTGCTCAGCGTTTACGGCGTGCCTGGACTCACCGCTTACTTCGGTCTGCTGGAATGCGGACGCCCAGAGGCCGGTGAAACCGTCGTCGTATCTGCCGCCGCGGGGGCGGTAGGCATGTTCGCCGGACAAATCGCCCGGCTTCGCGGCTGCCGCACGGTGGGCATTGCCGGCGGCGGCGCCAAAACGGCTCTGCTGACGGACAGACTGGGTTTCGACGCGGCGATAGATTATAAGAAGGAAAATTTGCATGACGCCCTGCGCCGCTCGTGTCCCAACGGCATCGATGTGCTGTTCGACAACGTCGGCGGCGATATTTTGGCGGCAAGCCTGCCGCATATGGCGAAGCATGGACGCATCGTTTGCTGCGGTGCGGTGTCGCAGTACGATACGGCCTTCCCGCCGGCAGCGCCTGCCGGGATACCCGGTTTGCTGATCGTCAACAGTTTGACAATGCGGGGATTCCTGTTGGCCGATTTCCTTCATCGGCAAGAGCAGGCGCTGGCGGCACTCGCGGCCTGGGTCGCTGAGGAAAAACTCGCAATTATCGAAGACCTGATCACCGGTTTCGAGCTGCTGCCCGCCGCACTGATCGGCCTGCTGGCGGGCGAAAATAGAGGGAAACGCATCGTTCAGGTGGCGCGGCGCGCCGCCTGAACCTAAAAGGCTCTGCGCGCGCGCCGTCACTCCTGCGTCAGCTCGCGCGCGTAGTCGTCAAACGCCGGGTGCTGCAATACCACATCGATGAAACAGGCCAGCGCCGGGGAATTTAGCTTGCGGCTCGGGTAGACCAGATACAGTTCATTCCCTTCTGCGCGCCAGGCCGGCAACACCTCCACCAACAGCTTCTGCGCCACCACCTCGCGGCTGAGAAACGCCGGCAGCAGCGTGATCCCCGCGCCGGCGATAGCGCATTCGCGCGCATACAGCAGATTGTCGGTGGTGTGCGCCAGCGGCAGCTGCCAGCGGTAATAATCGTCGCCGCAGCGCAGGTTCCAGGCCGTCCAGGCGCGGTGGGCAATGCAGCGATGCTGCTGCAGCTGCTGCGGGTGTTCGATCGGCGGGTGCTGCGCCAGATAGGACGGCGCAGCCAGCAGATAGCGCGGCGCATAGCCGAGGCGGCGGCCGATCAGCGAAGAATCCTGCGGCTTGCCGGTTCGCAGCGCGGCGTCGAAGCCTTCCTGCACCAGATCCACCATCGCGTCGGATACCGACACCTCCAGCGAAACGTCCGGGTACTGGCGCTGAAAATCCGCTGCCAGCCGCGCCACCAGGGTCGCCCCCAGCCCGGCGGGCGTCGAGATGCGCAGGCGGCCGCTCGGGTTATCGCGCAGCCGCTGCAGTGCCAGATCGGCGCGTTCGGCGGCGGACATCATCGCCTGACAATGTTCCAGATAGCGCTCACCGGCGAAGGTCAGGTTCAGCTGGCGCGTGGTGCGGTTGAGCAAGCGCAGCCCCAGCGTCTGTTCGAGCTGGCTGATGCGCTGGCTGACGCTGGATTTCGGCAATCCCACGCGCTGTGCGGCGGCGGTGAAGCTGCCGCACTCCGCCACCAGCGCGAACAGCGCCATGTCCTGCAGCTGTTTGAATTCCATTGTTCACCCTAAACGAACACTCAGTTAGATATTGTCCATCTTATCACCCCACTGCCGCGGGTCTACACTGGGGGCATCATTTGAAAGGAGTACAATCATGTCGATAAAAGCCATTGCCGTAGACCCGCAGAACCCCGCCGGTTTCATCGAAATTTCACCGGAGATGCCGGTTCCCGGCCAGTACGATCTGCTGGTGGAGGTGAAAGCCGTGTCGGTCAACCCGGTGGACACCAAAGTGCACGCCGGTCTGCAGAAAAGCGGCCTGCAGCAGCCGCGCATTCTCGGCTGGGACGCCAGCGGCATCGTGGTGGGCGTGGGCAGCGGCGTCAGCGGCTTCAAGCCCGGCGATGAAGTCTGGTACGCCGGCGACATCACCCGCCCCGGCAGCAACAGCAGCCACCAGCTGATCGACTCACGCATCGCCGCGCACAAGCCGCGCAGCCTGAACTGGGCCGAGTCCGCCGCGTTGCCGCTCACCGCCCTCACCGCTTGGGAGGCGCTGTTCGAACACCTGAACATTCAGGATGCGCCGGAGCACAAGACGCTGTTGATCATCGGCGGCGCCGGCGGAGTCGGCTCGCTGGCCATTCCGCTGGCCGCATTGCGCAGCAAGGTAAAAGTGATCGCCACCGCCTCAAGGCCGGAATCCGCCGCCTGGTGCCGTGAGCGCGGCGCCGATCTGGTGGTGGACTACCGCGATCTGAAGGGCAACCTGGCGCAGCACGGCATCGAGCAGGTGGATTACATCCTGTGCCTGAACGATACCGACGGGCACTGGCCGGCGATGGCCGAGCTGGTCGCGCCGCTGGGCCATATCTGCACCATCGTCGAGAACGCGCAGCCGCTGGATCAAAACGCGCTGAAGCTGAAAAGCGCCGCGCTGCATTGGGAATTCATGTTCACCCGCAGCATGTTCACCACCCCGGACATCGCGCAGCAGGGGCGCATCCTGCAGCAGATGGCGCAGTTGCTGGACGAAGGCAAGCTGAGCACCACGCTGAGCGAAACCCTGCACGGGCTGTCGGTAGACACGCTGACCGCCGCGCATCAACAGCTGCTCAGCGGCCATATGCAAGGCAAGCTGGTTATCGCTTACTAAGCCCGAATCGCGGCGGCGCCCTGCGCCGCCGTTACTGCGGGCGGACGAAGCCGACGCACAGCGTCTGCTCGTCGCTATGCGGATCGGCGCGGAACGTCAGCGTCTGCTGCCAATCGAGGCGCATCTTCGGCCAGTGCGCCAACTCGCCGCCGAAGTCGCTGCGCGCGCAGTCCTCACCCAACCGCCCGAACAGGGCAACGCCGTGCTGCGCAATCTGCGGATAGCTGATGTTGACGTTGTAGATATTCGGCCGCGTATGATTGGACCAACGCGTAATGGTTCGCGGCCGGGAACCGGCGTACACCGTCATCCACTGCGACAGGTATTCGCCGCCGACGTAGCGCAGTTCAACGCCATACCGCTCCTGCCACTGCCGCTCCACCTCGGCGCTGAACGCCTTGATACCCACCATTTTCTGGCCGGCGTTGCGCACGTTGCCCAGCATCACCGCGGCATACCCCAGATAGACCGCCAGCGCCGCGCACATCAGCCCGAGGGTCGCCACGCGCAGTGAGCGCACCGGCGGCTGGCGCACGCAACCGACCAGCAGCGCGGGCGCCAACATAAAGAACGGCTGAAGCCACTCGGTCAACCGGCCGCCAACGTTGAAGGAGAACCAGAACGTGATGATGCCGAGCGGCAGCAGATAGATCCACAGCAGCACCCGCATCGGCAACGACTTCGGCCAGGCCAACACCGCCCCGCTGCGCCGCAGAATCAGCCACAGCACCAGCGACGGATAGAACACCAGCAGCAGCGACTGCAGCATGTCGAGGTTGAGCTGCATCTTGATCTGCGAGTCCACCCATTTGAAGGCGGCAAAGTCGTGGTTCCACAGCCAGAACACGTTCGGCAACACCAACGCCAGCCAGATCGCCACCGCCAGATAGAACTGCGGCTGGCGATAGCAGCGACGGACCTGCGGTACGAACAGCGTCGACAGCGCCACGAAATAGACGAAGGCGAAGGTCGAGTACTTCGCCATCATCGCCAGACCGGCCACCAACGCGAAGGCCGGCCACCAGTTGGCCGAACGCGAGATCGCCATGTGGAAGAACAGCGCCATCCACGGCCACAGCATCACCAACAGGTAGTTGTCGTTGTAGGGAATAATGTCGAAATTGATGATGCCGGACAGGTTGAGCGTCAGCAGCGCCATCCAGGCCAGCGAGGTGCTGCCGCTCAGGCGCCGCGCCAACAGCCAGACGCCCAACATGCCGATGGCGATGGCGATGAAGTGCCCGCCATACCAGTAAACGTTCAGCGGCAGCCACGACAGCCAGATCGCCGGATGCATCGCCGCACCGACCAGCCACGGATTTTTCGGTGAGCCCCACTCGCCGTTGAGGCCCCAGTTGAGCGCCTCGACGGCGTCGTAAGGCAAGGTAGGATCGAGATGAACAGTCAGCAGCGTCCAGGCTGCGGCATAGCAGACCAACCAGAGAGCGAGTAAGCGATAAGACATGTCTTCTTCTAAGCGTTATTGTAAAGAAAATCTTAACGTAGTCGCTGTCGAATGAACCATGTTTAAACAAGCCGTTAAATGTGCGCCTGGGTGGCGTTTCTGCCGCCTCGATCGCACATTACGCTAATTTTACTCAGCCTGCCGCGTGACGATGGGCGGGCGCGCTCAACCGGCCGGCGTCCGCCGCCAGCAGCTGTTGCACCAGCTCGACGCAGCGCAGAAAACGCTCTTCGTAATCGCTGGACTCAACGTGCACGTACTCGATGTTGTTGGCACGCAGCATCTCCTCCAGCAGGCGCTGGAACGCCAGGCGATCGGCGGTGCTGCCGAGGCTGCGTAGGCCGTCCGCCACCCACGGCGTGTTGTTTTCCAGCAGGATCACCAGATCGAAACGGTATTCGTCGATCAGCGCCTGCACGAAGGGGTGTTCACGTCCTTCGTACTTTTTGCAAAATGCCTGCGTAGTCACGAAATCGGTATCGATAAACGCCACCTTGTTGGCGTACTTGACCGCGAAATCCACGTATTGCGCCTGTCCGAGGGCAATTTTGTCGTAGTCGGAATACTGCAGCGCCATCTCGTCGCCGCCCAGGTGCGAAAACACATAATCGCGGCCATATTCCCAGGCGCTGGTGGTGTTGAAGATGTTGGCCAGCTTGTTGACCAGCGTCGACTTGCCGCTCGATTCGCCACCGAGGATCGCTACGGTGCGCACGAAGAACGGCTTCACCTCGGTCGGGATGTAGTCCCAATAGCGGAACGGATCCTGGCGGATCTGATTGCCGCTGATGTTCATGAACGAACGCTCGGGATCGACCAAAATGGTTTCGATGCCCAGATGCTCGCGGTAGCGCGGCGCATCCTGCGCTTCGCTGGAATAGATGAAGCTCGGTACGATGCCCTTCTGTTCCATAAAGGCCTTCATGCCGTCGCTCCACACGTTCCAGCCGTGCGGATAGGGTTCGATGCCCTGCTCGTCGAACGAGTGGATATGGATATTTTTCTGGTACTTGAAGGTCTGCAGCAGCCAGCGCAGGCGATCGCTGACCGTCGGCTGTTGCGACATCGAACTGTTCTCGAACAGCTCGCGATCGCGCGGCTCGTCATGGCACAAGATAACGTGCAGCTCGTCCACCTGGCTGCAGGCGCGCTGGATCAGGTAGATGTGGCCGGTGTGCAGCGGGTAAAATTTACCAAACACCACGCCGACTTTAACCTCTTTACGCGGGAACTCCAGCCCGAGAAAACGGTGCAGCGCTTCGAGCTTTTGCGCGCTCGGGCTTTTGATCTTGTCGTTCAACAGCTGGCTCAGATAGCCCTTGGTCATGCCGCTGGCATCCGCCACCTGCTGCAACGTGCAGCCTTTTTGCTTGATGGACGTCTTCAGGTAATCAAATTGCGGCATGGCCACCTCCGTTTAGTATGCTAAACAAAATAGCATATCTTGCTCGCCGTCGGCGACATTAATAAAACTCTTCCAGCACGTCCAGCGCGTCCGCCAGCTTCTTGACCCCGAACACCTGCATGTTGGCCGGCGGCTTTTTCGGCATATTGCCGTGCGGCACGATGGCGCGCTTGAAGCCGTGCTTGGCCGCTTCGGCGATCCGCTCCTGGCCGCTCGGCACCGGGCGAATTTCCCCCGCCAGACCCACTTCGCCGAACACCACCAGATCGTTCGGCAGCGGCCGATCGCGCAGGCTCGAGACCAGCGACATCAGCAACGCCAGATCGGCGCTGGTCTCACTGACTTTCACCCCGCCGACCACGTTGACGAACACGTCCTGATCCGACATCTGCAGCCCGCCGTGCCGGTGCAGCACCGCCAGCAGGATCGCCAACCGGTTCTGCTCCAGGCCCACCGCCACGCGGCGCGGGTTGGACATCATCGAGTGATCCACCAGCGCCTGGATCTCCACCAGCAGCGGCCGGGTGCCTTCCCACACCACCATCACCGAGCTGCCGGAGGTGACTTCATCGCCGCGGCTGAGGAAGATCGCCGAAGGGTTGCTGACTTCGCGCAGCCCCTGTTCGGTCATGGCGAACACCCCCAGCTCGTTGACCGCGCCGAAGCGGTTCTTGTGGCTGCGTAGGGTACGGAAGCGGGAATCGGCGTCGCCGTCCAGCAGCACCGAACAGTCGATACAGTGTTCCAGCACTTTTGGCCCGGCCAGCGAGCCGTCTTTGGTGACGTGGCCGACCATCACGATCGCCACGCCGCGCGTCTTGGCGAAGCGCGTCAGGTAGGCGGCGGTTTCCCGCACCTGCGCCACGCTGCCCGGCGAAGACTGAATGTCCGCCATGTGCATCACCTGGATCGAGTCGATCACCATCAGCTTCGGCTGCTCCTGCTCGGCGATCAGGCAGATCTGCTCGATGCTGGTTTCCGACAGCATGTTCAGATTACCGGTCGGCAGGCCCAGACGGTGCGCGCGCATCGCCACCTGCTGCAGGGACTCTTCCCCCGTGACGTACAGGGTTTTCATCTGTTCGGCGAGCTTGCAGAGCGTTTGCAGCAGCAGGGTTGACTTGCCCGCGCCCGGGTTACCGCCGATAAGAATCGCGCTGCCCGGCACTACGCCGCCGCCGAGCACGCGGTCAAACTCTTTGAACCCGGTGGAGAAGCA
>Ga0157359_1000135_pt1 | contig 22992 bp, 12 predicted proteins | sample AttcapACBM3_FD_111482 | JGI IMG/M metagenome (GOLD analysis project Ga0157359, IMG submission 111482) | Fungus gardens microbial communities from leaf cutter ant in Botucatu, State of São Paulo, Brazil - Atta capiguara ACBM3 | ecosystem: Host-associated > Fungi > Mycelium > Unclassified ...
AGTAAAGCTTTCTTCGTCCTCTTTTTTCCTTTTCCGTAGCCCAGCTTCTTCTCAAGGTATATAATATAAGCATCTTCCTCCTCGTCGACTTGACTGAGGGGTGGTTGCCCAGTTCTCTTCTTCATTTTATCCTCTCTCCCATTCAGAGCACGCTTATCAGTTTCTGCATCCTTGATTAGCCTGGGCCTTAGAGGAGTCTTATCCCAAGAATAAGAAAGGAGATAGAAACCTATTGCTTTCTTATCAAGGACAATGCAACTGGCTGAAAGGAATTACAAGATATATGACAAAGAATTACTTGCTATAGTGGAAGCTTTGACAAAATGGAGATAATACTTGTTAGACACCACAGAGAAATTCAAAGTTTGGACAGACCACAAAAATCTCAAATATTTCTGAAAACCACACAAACTCAATGGTTGACAAGCAAGATGGTATCTGAAGTTGCAAGATTATGACTTTATATTACAACATATCCCAGGAAAAACAAATATGAAAGCAGATGATTTATCTAGGAAGAACCAAGCAGATACAATAGATGACAATAAAGATATCAATCTACTTAAGTGTCACAAACTTCATTCAGCTTGTATCTCCACAACCAGTGGACTGATTTTCACAAACTAGATTGCGCTGGAAAGCCCCAAATGCAGGCTATCCACACATATGTGGGATGTACAAAAGTAACAAGGAATGACTGAGATATTAGGCCATTAGTAGCTGTAAAAGCTTTATCTGCTCATATCTCATGAATGGCTGAACAGATTCACACAATTGAACTTGCATTGAAAAGTGCTCATCAATCCATTTACAATGATATATGATGCATCTCAAAGCGATAAGTATTGGTAGAGATATAAGCATATCAATGTAGTGACATAATTAGTTACCCTCTAAAATTAACCTGACAGCTGCTATGATAGATAACAGCTTCCATCAGGTATGAGTTTTGATCATGTGATGGCAACAGCTTGCACATAGACTATCACTCTTTTGTATATATACCTTTATGTCTGAGGGTTAAACCTCAGACTTAACAATGTCAATTATCCTTGTTGATACTACTCATCATTATCTTCTTATACTGAACCTCTAAAACACCACTAAGTTCAAGTATCACAACCAGTAAGTTGCTTATTTGTAATATTAAGGATGAACTATGAACAAGTCAAGTCAATATGGAAGCAGAAGTGATAATAATCAGAGGAAAGCAGGTGGTAGAAACCACATTATTTAGAAGAAATTGAACAAGAGAACAGGAGGTTCAAAAGAAATTGGAAAAAGACAATGAACAAGCATGAGAAGACAACAGAATAGTCTATATCAAAAGAAAAACTTATGTTTTAAACAATAGGAAGATATGAGAGCAAGTCTTACATGGATTATTAATAAAGAAGAAGAATATGAAGTGGAAGAAGTCAGAAATCACAGAAAACAAGGACACAGCACACAATTCTTGGTATACTAGAAAGGATACAAAAATGAGCATGACTAATAAATTTCTGAAACAGTGTTACTACATACTAGAGAGGCAATTGAAGACTATTGGATAAGGATTTTGGATTGAAACCTATAAAAGAAAAGAGTAAAACATCAATTTGACATCTTAAAAGTTTTATAAATATCAAGAAATCTACTCAAATGGCTCAAAAATTCATTACTGCACCCACCTTCTCTAATTCTTATGTTTCTTACACTGTCAACAATATGAATCTTATTGCAACACTCAATTAAGAAAAGAAAGACTGGACAAAAAAGTACTATTATATTATTCTAGAATTAGAAAGATTAGAAAGAATAGTAAATATACAACTGCAAGTTTAAAACCTGGTTAAATTAGCAATTGTAGCAAACATTGAGTTAGCTGACATTAAAACTATCTTATTACAAGCTAGTAAAATATATAAGGAACAGATTAGAGGAAATGTATACAGTATAGCAGATAAACTATGAACAGTGATTTATAGTGATTTATGGAGATATGAAAAGATAAACATATCACATTCAAAAGTTACTAGCAAATGAGTTGGATAAATACAAAGGAAAAGAGAATGTACTAGTTGAGAAACATATACAAGAAATATAAGAAGCATATAACTGAAGACTTCACCCCACCAATGAGTTTAGACAAAGGGAAACAACAAGAAGGTGTTGTTCAAGATGAGAAAATATTTTTATATAAACTATATAATATAGCATTGGAATAGGAACAACTCAAAACATCTGAACTAGTATTCATACAAGAAGAAATAGATAACTTGAAAACTGAAAATATCACAATTATCAGTCAAAACAATGCCATTTTATCTACTACTATACTATAAATCTCTTTGGAAATATAGAGAACAAAATGAGCAATACTAAAAAGAAAGCACTGCAGAGTTTATCAAATAGAAACATGAGCTGATACAAGCAGACAAGGATTTCCTATCAAAATGTTCACAGAAGGGCTACTGTATAAACCCTTCTTCATTACATTAATTTTACAAAAAGAATTTATAATAGGACCAACCAAGAAATTGGTTACTTCACATATGATAGGAGATTTAGTATTATTAGACTAGTTCATAAGAGCATGAAGGCTAAAACAGGGATATTGTTATGATTAATGCCTCATGCTCTACAGATGGTTATCATATAGATAATATGTGTTAGGGTTGTTTTATAACTCTGACTCATTCAGGCTATACCCCACTCTTTCCTCATATATAATCAGTCAGTATCTTATGTAGTAGTAGAGACATCCTTATGTTTTCCTTATTTTATTCTTGCTTTCTAACATATGTTATCCTCATGGTTATTAGATATATATAGCTGTAGATACTCTCTTGTATTCTTATGCTTTATTAATTAATCATATTCCTTATTCCTTTCAAGTCTTTGCCTAAATTGTAATCTAAGCCAAGCTAAAGGTCATAACACTGGGAATGAGATACAGTAGTATAATTAGAGCAAAGGAAGTGGACTAGGCTTGGCAGGATATACAATATAGAAATTAGATACCAAGTTGGTGGTATGAGTAAGCTTAGATACAGAGATTTACTCAGATTTATCTTTGGTGTCTTCATATCCTAACCAAATCACCTTGTATAGGAGCTTGCATGCCTATTAGTGATTGATTTTGGAGTCCACTATTTGAGAGATTTCATACTTAGGTTTCCTATCAATTATAACTAGTGTGGAGACTAGTTATATTCTTTTGGAAAAAGTATTGGATGTAGTATGCATAAATACATGAAAAACTGGATAGACAAAGTACATACACTCTGGAAAACAAAGAATGAATAATAGAGTACTGGGCTAGGAGATAACTTCATAGGGTCTAAGATATTTTTTGGAAAGCTTCTTTGAGAGCCAAATAGTCCTAAAGAATTAAGTCTTAACAAAGACTTTATTATCTACTTTCAAATTAGGTATGGAAAAATGTCATATATTAGCAAACTTCTAATAATGCTATTAGACTATAGTGATCTCAGCTTTGAGAGTACTCTATAACTTGTTGAGATCTATACCAAAGTTATAGGCTTAAGAGAAAGTAATATCATGTTTAAAGTGAACAAAAATATTCAGATGATATCTCTTATTAGTAAAGAATGGAAAAATACTAGTGGTAGCATAAGAAGTATTGTTGCAAGAGAACTCTATAAGTAGCAGGAGTTTGGACCAGTTGTCTTGTTGGTAATTACAATATACATAAAGATATTGCTTGAAGGTTTGATTTATATGTTTAGTTTGTTTATCACTTTTAGAGTAGTAATCTGAAGTGAAGTAAAGCTGTATGTCTAGAGCAGTGTCTCAAGAATGGAAAAAGTTTGACATAAATTCCAAACCTTTGTTAGAGGTGACATAAAAAGAAATACTATGTTTGGAGAATACATGAAGAATAAATAGATATGCTAAGTCCTATAATGTAATGATGTTATGAGCAGAGATAAAAATCATCTGCTTGGTGAGCTAGTTGATAATGACCAAGATAGTATCAAATCTGGAGGATAATAGGAGTTTCTTGATGAAGTCCATAGAAATAAAATTCTATGGTTGTTTAGGGATAGAGAGTTGTTTGAGAGATCTATAAAACTTGTGATATTATAGTTTAAATTACATATAAGTAATATAAAACTTGCAGAATTGTTGTACATCAGCACAGAGGCTAGACTAGAAATACCCATGGCAAATAAGTTTCAGTTTTTTTTTCTGACTGAAGTAGCCAGCAAGAGTGTGATTATGATTATACTAGAGAATATGTGTATAGAGATTATCAATAGATGGTATATAGATTCTGTTATCAAGATGGAGAAGACTATTGGGGTTCATAGACTATTGGTCATCTGTGGGAGTGTGTTTTGTAGTGATTGAGTTATTAGAAAAGACTAATAAAATGTCTCAGTGCAGAGTGTCAAGATCAGTAACTGTAACTGTATAAAAAAAGAGAAAGAGGAGGACAGTAGCTTATACTGAGACTATAAGTTGTTTTTGAGTGAAAATGAATTTGAAGTTGTGAGGATTGACTATAGCATAGCCAGTATTCTCCTCTTTAGAGTAGACATCCCACTATCTAGTAAGAGTGTCCAGTTTGGTACCAAGATCACTAGAACAGAACCTGATGACAAGGTTGAATTGAGAGAGATACTCAGACTACTGTACTTGTCTTCAGATTAACATCTTGGTAGTAGAAAAATACTCAAGGTTTTTATAATCTATAACAATGCTAATAAAAAAGAGTTGAACCTTTTGAATAATTTTGCCAAATTTTGAAAGCTTCAAAAATAGCAAGTAATTCCTTATCATGTATGTTATAATTCAACTCTGCTATGGTTCAAGTGCAGGAGTGAAAAGTGACCAGATGAACTTTGTTTTCTTCATTCACAATAGAAAGGATTATAACAAGAGTATAGTCTAAAGCATTTGTTTCCACAATAAGTTGAGTATTGAAGATTTAATACATGAGGATGGAAGTGAAAATGAATGTCTTCTTAAGGGAGTTGATAGCATCACAATAGAAGAAATCAAACTTCCAGAGAATGTCTTTCTGAGTGAGGTATATTAATAGAATAACAATGTCCAAGTAGTTAAAGATGAACCAGTGATAAAAGTTAACAAAATATAAAAAGGATTGAATATCCTTGACTTTATTTGGCTCTAGCCAGTCTTGAATAACCTTTATTTGTTATCAGAAATAATAAGGCTAGAAAGAGAGAGTATATATTCCAGATATTCTACAGACTTGGAGTGGAATTTGCATTTCTCTGCTTTGATATAAAGATCTACTTTGTAGAGATATTTGAGTACTTCTTTAACATGCTTGTGATATTTGGACACATTGTCCAAGTAGATAAGTATATTATCCAGATAGATCACAATATAGACATCTAAAAGATTGGAAAAAAGATTATTTATAAATTGCTAAAAGATTGTGAGAGTATTGGTAAGACTAAAGAGCATTACAGACTACTCAAATAATTCATAACATGTTCTAGAAGCAGTCTTCCATTCATAACTGTTAGCAATGTGAGCCAAGTGGTAAGTATTACAAAGATCTATCTTTGAATATACTCAAGCTTTGTGAGATGAGTCTAGTAAATTAAAGATGAGTGAGAGTAGATAATGATATTTTTTGGAAATACAGTTGAGACTACAAAATTCAACACAAAGGTATAGTAAACTATCTTCTTGACAAATAAGATTAGTCTACTATGTAGAGATGAAGTTGGTCAGATGAAATCTGTGTTAAGGTTTTCCTTAATGAATTCCTTTAGAGTCTCTTGTTTGAATACTAAAAGAAAGTATATAGGGCAAACCAGAGGTTGAACACTTTTTCAAGTTGATTTGAAAGTCATAAGAATAATAAGAAGTGAGGACTTCAGCTTTGGTTTTACTGAAAACATCAACAAATTTATAATACTTGGAAGGAACATTGAAAAGATCAGGAGCCTTTGCAAGTTGTATGAAGTTAGCCTAGATATCTGAAGAGCAAAGACAGAGTTGAAACTTACTAGAGCTCAGAAGTTTTGATGTGTACATGAATACTGTAGTCCTAATAATAATAATGTTAGATTACTCAGAGATAGATATAGAGGTCTCAGATATAGATATTGAAACTATGAAATCCAATGATTACAGAGAAGTGTTAAAAATGATAGAGATACCAATGGTATATTGGCTGCGATGTGTGTGTGAGTAAGATTTTTCTGCAAAGATAAATAGAAATTTATCAATCTATTTACCCAGTCAATCAGTGGATTGTGTCAGATAAGCTAGTTGTATCCAAGAACCAAAAAGTAGAAAGAATCAAGTAGAGTGATATAAAAGTTCAGATTCATACAATTACTAGTGAGAAAGATTATAGGCAAATTAGCAATTTCAGAAATGTTATTGTTTGATAAACTATCAAACAAGCAGAGAACAACTGGCAGAGTTGCAGATGTCTTCAAGTGATATGTATCTATAAATTTCAAGTTTACATAAAAATGGGTAGGCCTGGAGTCAATGAGAGCTTGAAACAGGATTTTATTTAGGTGATTCTAACCAAGAATCAAGAAAGAAGTAAGGGAGACAAAGAGAGAGTAAGAATTAGAAAAAGTAGATGCATTAAGTCAGATAGGACTTATTGCTATACAAGGAAGTTTAATATGGCCCTTAGTTTGTACAGAGTCTTAGGAGTCACTCTTTATTTTTTCAAGAGTTTCTTGAAAATAGCTACTGAAGTACTATGGTCTACTTCTTGAGACAGAAGTCTAATTTGTAGTTCTTTGCACCATAATAGAAACACAAGTTGTTTTTAAGATACTTCTTGCACTCATTGCTAGTTAACTTGCCATTGCTGGCCAACTTAGAGAAGAGGTTCATCTGCAGAGAATTAGATTGTTTTTTAGAAGTGAGAAATGACATATTGGAAAGATATGATTTGGTAGATGAAGCTACTAGAGATGTATTTCCTTTGTTATGGAAGATTATGACATTGCTAGCAGAAGAAGTCTTATCTTGCTTTCAGAAGTGAAACTTAGGAGTCTCCTTTTCTACTTGTCTTATATGATAGTATTTGCAGTTATATTTACAGTAGTAGTAATCAATTATCATCACTAAAGCATACATGTCCTAAAACAAGATAGGTTTACCTTGTTTCCAAATAGAGATAGGATTCTGAATCCAATTGAGAAGTCTCTAGTAATAGTAGTGGCATAGAATATTATTCTCTAACCTATTAAAAAGTATAGTAAATAAATTTTATATTATAAGTAGAAATCTTATTACTAGACTTTATATAGAGATTATTTAGTATAGTAGTTACTTTACTGATAGGGTCTAAAGAACCAAAGTTGTGACATAATTCATCAACAAAAATGTTTTAGTCAGAAAGCTAGTCTTGCAAAATGTTCTAATCTTTCTGGTTAAGTCTTATCTTAAACCAGTTCTGGGTAACTCCAGTAAGATAGATCATTGTAAAGTTAATCTTCACAATGTCTATATTGAATTGTATAAGATTTGCATGAAAGTAAAGATAATATTGAAATAGAAAATTATTGAGCTTGTTAGGCTCAGTACTACTGAAAGTGTTGGAGATATGGGCTTTAGTTCTCCTTTGATTAGAATTAGGACTAGGAGTTTGATTAGCAGTAAGTACAACTGAGTATATTGGTTAATTGCTTGTTTATCAAATTATTGCTATGCTATAGTTTTGATCATAAATAAGTAGAAAAATCAGATCTATTAATAACTGGATTAGTAGTAGAAGTATTCTCCCAATTAGGATTATTGTCTGCAAGGACAGTATTTGAATTATAGACAGGCAAAACTATACAAGCAGGTTAAATAGTATAAGTTAGAGACCTTGGAGATAATCAGTCTCTTTGATGAATATGTCTTGAGTATTGTAGGGTATTTGGAGGATATGACTTAGTGAGATTATTGCTAAAACATGGAATTATATTGAAGAGTGTCCCAAGTAGTAGAATCAGAGTTGACCCTAAGTGGGTTGAAGAGTTATGGTAAGAGAAAGCCATTAGACTTTGAAGTGTGAAACAAGGATTTACAAATGGAACTTTGACAGAGAAATTTGTAGACAGAACTGCTCAGAATAACAGCAGATTTGGTAGTCTGATAATACTGTTAAGTGTGGTTCACACCAGAAGATGAAAGCTTATGGGATTAGCTTAGAAATGTGTAGAGTATGAAAACTTCATGTATTGAGCTCAGTAATATAAAACTTGTTAAAATAATCTTGGCTTTAGCTTATATGCTGTACTATTTGTCTGCTATGTAGTTGTAACTTTCTAATAAATGGATAAAACCTAAAGAGAGAATGAGTGCTGATGTTAGTATATTACTATTGAATACCAGAAATTGAGTTCAATAAAATTATCTTTGTTGATTATCAGACTAGAAAATTGTCATGGTACACTTTTTTCTTGGATCAACAATTTATTACATGAGGCATAAGAGCAGAATGTAGTAGATACTTTGTGACTACATACATTAAGATGCAAACTACATGAATAAGAAAAAGGGAAAGAAAAAGAGAAATAAGCCAAAGTAACAGGTTTTCATTGATTAAGTAATGCTTTCTCCAAACAAAAAAGCACTACTGTTATACTCCAAAAAAAGAGTAAAATGGCCTATCATATCCTTTCTTGAATTCCAATACTTATTATATTTTTTACAATCATAGAGAATATGATGCCTAGTTTCAATAGAATAATTGCTACATGGACACTTGAAATCTTCTTTAGAAAAGGATCTCAATCTGTATTTGCCAATAGGAGCATGATTTGCTATAGCTCTAGTTACTTTCACACATAGTGAATTTGAATGCCCAAAGTACTTGAGCTATGTTCTGTCTTTAGAATATGTTGGCTCTAAAGATTTATTGTCATTGTCAAGGAGCTCAAAGAAATGATTTCCTTTTTTGTTTGATGCCTGAAAAGTCATTTTCTATAAGGAAAGAATATTGTTACATTTGCTTTTCTTACTGAAGTTCCATGATAACTTACAAGGATATTGAGAGTGTAGATGAAATTGTTTGGTCTTTTATCAATGACTTTGTGAAGAGGCCATTCACAATAACTAGGACATTCCCAAAATTTGATTAATTATAAAGATTTTTGGTAAAGAAATTCCTAAGCTTACTGAAATTGCTGCTATATATATTTGAAATGGATGTGATAAAGAATCAAAGATTCTTCTTGCAGCATGAATAGAGTTTGTAAAGATGACAATGTTTGAAATACTAGATATAGCAGTAGCTTGGTTGATACCACATTTAATGGCAAATAATTCAGCTTTTGTAGTTGTAATGCTAACCACATGATGGATTGTTTTGATGACAGGTTTGTTATGAATGTGGATATGAGAGATAAATGTGGCTATATTGTTCTTGATACTAACATTAGATACAATAAGAATATAAGGGGGATTTGACAAAGATTTAATTGTAATGTTGTCAAGGAGACAAATATGTGATTTGATGCTTTGGTTGATTTGTTTGTTAGAAGAGTGAAAGGAAAAATAACCATGAAAAATGTCAATAAGATGAGAACTCAGAGTAAATTCCTTGTTAAACAGGTCAAATAAAGGAAATACTTCATTAAACCTATTGTTTATATTAACAATCAACCCCTTGATAATTGACCTCTAATTTGGGGTGAAAATGTCCAATGATAAAGGATGAGAAGTATTGGAGACCAATGGATTCGATTCAAGTAGCAATCTCAAGATGTAATTACAAGAAAGAGAATGAACTCTAAGTTGCAATCTGCTACCAAGCTTTCAAAGATATAAGTAAATTGGGATTAAACCTACAATAGCTTTGATACCAAAAGAGGATGAAGTTTGGAAAGCATCTAAGATCTAGATAGAGGCTCTTCTTTGCATTTTATTTAGCTCCTTGAGAGGGTAAGATAATGGAGCTTTGTTATAGAACCATAGCTGAAACCCATAAAGAGTAATAAGAAGGACACAACTCTTGTATAAAAGTTGCTTTTGTTGAGGATTAAGACCCTAAACAGAATTTCTGAGAATTTTCATGCACTTGACCATAGAGATGGCTTTGTTTGCATAAAAATCAATATGTTGCCAGAAGGATAACTTCCTGTCAAAAATAAAACTTAAGTATTTCCATATGTATATGCTCTTGGGTTAAAGAATTGGCCTTCCTAATGCAGATAAATTGAGCAGAGGAGGGTCAAAAAGACCATATAATCCAGAAAAGTGGAAAATCTTTATCTTCTCATGTTCTATAATTAGGCCAAATTTTTCCAAAATAGAAGAGATGATATTGTAACTACTGAAAAGATTAGAGTTTGAAATAGTAAGCAATTTGCTTTGGGCTACAAGAAGACTATTGTTAACAAAAAAAGGATAAAAACAGAAATTTTTAGGATTCTTAGATATTTTTCATTAAGAATATGAAGAACAGAGGTAATATATAAGACAAATAGAATAGAGGAAAGGGCCAAACCTTGACCTACCACAATGTCCACATTGAAAAAAGAAGAGGAAAAGTTGTTCCAAAAATATTGAGTTTTTCTTCCTACTAGATAATTGAAAAAGAAACAAGAAACCTTAGGATCAAATCCAGCTTTCCTAATAATAAGGGAGAGAAGTCAATGATTTAAGAACAGGAAAAATTGGGTGATGTCAAATGCCAGAATACTTGTCATGATATTCTTGACCTATTCAGTATAGATGAAATGTGTAAGGGCAATGCTAGCATCCAAAGTTGACTGTTGTTTCAGTCTACCCAGTTAGCTTGGATGAATGAAATTGTTGGATATCGATTGGAATTGAAGTCTTTTACTGGTAACTTTTTCAATAAGTTTTTCTATAATGTTGAGAAGAACAATAGGTCTGAAGGCTTTAGAGGAGTCATACAACTTCTTGTTGGGTTTAGGAATGATGACAGAAGTAGAGATTCTAAAATGTAAAGGCCAGTGACCTAATTCAAAGCACACATCAGTAATATTGACAATTTTATTCAGACACACATTATTCTTGACTATACACTTAAGATGTCTCCACATTAATTTGTCTAGGCCCAGAGATGACAAATTGTTACACTTGTTGATAGAACTAGTGAATTTCACTTTGGAAAAAGGAATCCAAACCATTGGGACTTGGTTGGAAATCTCATCCAATACTCTAATGTCAATTTAACAATCTTGAGCTATATTGAAGAATGAATGGAGAGCTTGCCAAAGATTTTCAATTTCAATACAGGAATGGCCATTGTATTTGATCACTTTAATGGCTGGTAGCTTTCTTTTGTTGACCTAATTTATGAGTTTTCATAGGCTATATCTCTTGTTGGCAATTTCTTGGATTTTTTAGTCAAAAAACAAATGCTTGGTGCTTTTGACTGTCTTTTTGAATTGTTTCCAATCCTTAATTTGCCTAGATGACCTGTAATTTTCAAGATCTCTGTCACAGTTAGTGTCCCACCAACTCTTGGAATATTTGGTAATGTTGATGATCTTTGAATTCTTAGCCCATATTCTTTCTATATTATGAGCAAGAGATTGAACAATGTTTTCAAGAAAATTTACATCCAAGATATCATCAGTGTTAATACCTTTGATGGCCACAATTAATTCAGTGATAAAACTTTTTTTTCATTACTGTCTTTGACAATCATATACTTTTTAGTTTGAATATGTTCATTAAAGATTGGAATGGTGATTATTAGCAAAGTGTGATCTGAAATAAGGTACCACTTGGAATGAATAGAATGACAGTCAAGTTCTTCTGACCCTAATCTAAGAAATATTAGGTCAATGACTGAGTTTGAGTCATGATTGTTATCTGAATATCTAGTAAGAATGCAGTTAGTGGGTTCAGATAGACCTAGTTAAAACAAATCCACAATGTCAAAAAGTATAGCCCTATGAATGAAATGATGTGGGTAATTAAAATCTTATAAATTGCCTCTAATGTTGAAGTCACCAACTATGATAATGATATTGTTGATATTGGCTTTAGTATCCTTGAGATACTTTAAAGCTGATTGAGATGAGTTTGAATAAATATTTAGTAGGAATAAAATAAAATAATTGTTAAAAAAAGAGATAAGAGAAATATCTCTGTAGTTATAAATGTCTTTGCATAAAGAAAAATAAAAAGATGAAAGTCTTATGTTGATATAAATAACAACTCTAGGAGAGTTGTTTGCATTAGAGAGACTTCTAGAAAAGGTCAACTGTTATGGAATACTTTGGACACTAACAATTTTTCTTTCTTTTATTTAATGTTTCTGATTTTATATTAATTTTGTTTTGTTTTCTTTTCAATTTTGGATGATGAAGAGGCATATAACACTGCAGTTACATGACATGTCACATGATGTGATTTCATAGGCCTAGAACATAGTAGAAGGATCTAGAAGATAACATCAGAGCATATGGATGCAATATAGTGGCCTTGAGTAAGACATGAGGTGGACATGAGGATGAAGCATGGACATAAGGGCAGGTTTAATTATTAGTAGCACGGACCAGGTGTAATAGTATAAATAGGGTAGCAATACAGTGGGAACTCCTTGTCAAGTTCTCTTGTAATCCCCACTTGATATCCTACTGAGAAATTTACTTGCTTGTGTTGCTATTGGTCTTTGTGACTAGTGGTTGCCACAACATCAACCAATTAGGGTGATTCAGGACTTCTACCAATTTCACTCCTTCTTTACTTTTTGAACTTGGAATTGACCAAATTATAGTCTATGAAGGTTCTTATAAGAAGATGATATCAAAATAAAATTGAGTTTCTAAGATTGTATTGACAACCAAATTGTTTTTTCACATCTTCTATGAAAAAATCTTAATTTTTTTGATAATCATGAAAGGCTACCATTTACAGCTAGCTAAATTGATTGTCTTCTATTCTTACAAAGCTTTTAATATTCTTTAGAATGTCATTCTCTGTTGAAGTAATGTCTCCAGAATAGGCATAAGTTTGAATTAGCTTGATGATCTTCTTTGCAATTCAAACACCTGAATGAGTACAGGTATGATTCACTCTGCTTAGTTTCCAACCTTAGAGGATTAGTTTTTAGATTAGCTTTACAACACCAAGAAAATTGACAATGATGTTCAGATATGTGAGAACTATTACACTTGACACACTTAGATCCTTAGACTTTACATGTGTGTATAGCATACTCCTATTTCCAACAATTTTTGCATTGCGGAATATCTGGGTCTATATTAGCCTTACAAACTATGGTAATAAAGCTTCCAACATTGAAGCACCTATTAATTAAACCTTTCATATTAGTATCACTTTGCATATCTCAAATGTCCAGCCAAATAATGGCTATGTCTGACTTAGGCAATATCTTGATAACTCTTGGTCAAGATGTGATATGGTTGTTTTTTAAGATTGTCTTAACCACATCTGAAGTTAAAGAGGTGGTCATGTTCTCAATGAAATAGGATAAGCCAATGATCTTGAGATAAGACTTTGACTGAGGTAATTGAGAGAATTCTACATTCTCGAAATCAATTTGGTTCAAATTCTTGATATATTTCTCTATGGTTTGAAAATCCAAAGAGAATACTGCTTTGTCAGTTACAATGATTATACCAGATTTTTCTAACCAAATGTAATCTGCTTTGGTATCAGATTTGATATTCTTGAACAACCTATTATTCTTAGTAATATAGTTGCTAGAGTTTGACATCAACTTGACAATATTATCACTGTTCATTGGAATAATGACCTATTTTTGTGATGGTCCCTTAGTAGTTATATTAAGTCTCAGTTTTGGTTTATTACTTCATTGATAATTTTCTGAATATTTTTGACTTTTTTTGCTTATAGATTGGGAAATATTTCCTTGATCTTAAAAAATTCCCTAGTATTATTACCTAATGATGATGCTTAAGCATAAGATTTTCTTGAGGTTTCTTTTTCTTTTGATTTTTCATTTTCTTGAGAAATTTTGCAATATTCTTAACCTCCCTAGGTGATTTTGCTGGAATATGCAAAGACAATCTGTTGATAGTAGCAGGTTTGTCATCACTCTTACTACCATTGTTTTTAGAAACATTGTTGTTGTTGGTTTTTAGAGTAAACTTGGAAGCAACTTTAGTCCTAAAAGAGATGTTGTTATCAGCACTAAGTACATTCCAACCTGAATTATAAATGGCTGAGATGAAGTCCCAAGCTACTTTGCTAATATCTTTGAGGTTGTCAAAATTGTTAACTTTACCTCTCTCAACAAATTTGTTGGGAATATATTTTGTCATTTGGTTAAAAAATATTTTGATGTTCTTAATATCAGATAGTAGGTATTCCATTGATCTATGAAAAGAAATAGGGTGGAAATTGCCATCCCAAGAATTCTGATCTGTAGCCTGATTGATGTCATACAGTAATTGAATGCTCAAAGTTGACTGCTGATTGCTATTAAAACTATTATTATTACTAATTATACCTTGTGGTTGAGATGCCATCTTTAGGACTAGTGTTATAAGACAAGAGTGTGAACAGACTTTGGATAGGGTTAGGGTTAGGACAGATATAGAACAGTAGTAATTATTAGTCTACAACAGAAGAAGAGTACATGACTTAGAAGTCATGTAATAGAAGTCTAGAGCGGTCTCAAAAGACTTAGGGTCTAGAAGGATCAAGAGGAGTTTAGATAGGAGTTAGGGTTAGGAGTAACATCAAGGGACATGGGTTCCTCATGGTGTACACATAGTGTGTATATGTATAGCAAAGATTAAGAGTATGATGTCAGGGCACATGTACAGGGCATGGTGGCCTTAAGGAAGAAGCATGGTGGATGAGTAATAGGACATGAGGTAGAGGCATAGACATAAGAGCCAGTAGATATTGTTGTAGCACAGACTACATATAATTTATATAAATAGAGGAGCAATGCAGTGAGGGCTCCTTGTCGAGTTCTCTTATAATCTCCACTACTAGATAGCCAATTGAGAGCTTTGCAGAAGTTAGCATATTACAAGTGCTGTTCTGGCGAGTGGTTGCTACAACAACTAGAGCCACATTTAATTCATGTTATTTCCTATCTGTAAGAGAAGTGTCAGCCACCTTACTGACAGACTTACATTTATTTGTAAAATCCTTGTAGAATAGTTAAAAGCTATCAATGGGCTATTTAATGTCTTCTTCAGATTTATTATTATCTACTTCCATGTATTCATGGTAAAGACCAGAAGAAATACTTGAGAATACTGAAGAACTTCTTGAACTTGCTTTGCTGGAGAAATTAGACCTCTTCTTTATAACACTGCCACTAATAACATCTATCTTTGTATTAGAAGGAAATTGAGCTATTATAGAATGATAAGAAATTGCTAAGAAAAGAGAAAATTGTCTATTTGCTACTTTTCTTATAGGCACTACCATACAAGATGGGGGTAAGAGAGAAAGAAGCAATGTATCATGGTACACTTGAGCTCTGATATTTTATTTTTATTTTATTTTTATTTTTATTTTATTTTATCTATATTTATTTTTATTTTTATTGAATAATGAAGAGGTATGTGACCATGGTCACATAGTGTGATGTCATAGGTCTGGAACATGGTAGAAGGAATTGGAACAATAACATTAAAGGCATAGTTATAAAATGTTTGCCTTGTGATCTCTACAAAATACTTAGCTTATAAGTTTACTTAGTGGTCTATTGGTTATCTTGACTAGTGGTCACCACAACACAAATCAAAACTTAACTACTAGTCTTATATACAAGTCAGATATAGGAGATGCTTGGAGTTTTTAGTGTATAGTCTAAATAGAGGTTTCAGTAATAAAAGACTAGATGTCTGAATTATTGCACTACTGCTGTAGGTATATATTGTAGAAAAAATGGCCATTGTAAAAGATGGACTTGTTACAGATTTGTTATGATGACATCACTGCTGTGGAAACATTGACAGAAGTCAAGCAGAAAAGAGGTTATGCTAGAGTATATGTCACAAACTTTATTCAGCTTGTATTTCCACAACTAGTAGACCAATTTTCACAAACTAAGTTGTGCTGGAAAGCCCCAAATGCAGGCTATCCACACATATGTGGAATGTACAAAAGTGACAACAAATGACTGAGATATCAGGCTATCAGTAGCTGTAAAAGCTTTATCTCATGAACAGCTGAATGGATTCACATAATTGAACTTATGTTGCAAAGTGCTCATCAATCAGTTTACAATAATCTAAAATTAGCATGACAGCTGCTATGACAGCTAACAGCTTCCATCAGATACAAGTTTTGATCATATGATGGCAACAGCTTGTGTATGGACTATTATTCTTTTGTATATATACTTCTGTATCTGAAGATTAGACCTCAGACTTAACAACATCAATTTACATCAATTATTCTAGTTGATACTACTCATCACCTATTATCATTATCTCCTTATACTGAATCTCTGAAACACCACTAAGTTCAAGCATCACAACTAGTAAGTAGCTTATTTGTGATAGTATAACAAGAACTATGCAACACTAGCCCTTAACTGCATGCTAAAGAATTCAGAGAGAACAATATCAGTGTTGGAAATATATAGAAGAAATAGAAATAAGAATATAATAGTAGAAAAGAATGTATAAAAATCTTATAAGGATACTTGTGAATACAAAAAAGTATTATTAGAATGATTGTGAAAAGGAATGGATGAAGAAAATTTGCTTGTAAATATGTTTTCTTATTAGCATACTCCTAAATAGTAAACCTTACACTGTGTAACAAGCTTTTTTAGAAAATCTAATAAATAGATTTGATAGCTTCTTGAGAGCACACCATAATACTATCCATTCTAGATGATGTATTCTAAAGACACTCCTCAAGTCAAACCTTATGACTGATGATGTTAACTGATACTTATCTTGCTAGCCTTTTCCACACTGCTAGAACTCTCTAGAACTGGCCCAAAAGTAATAGAAGGTACTAATGACACTTACTCAAGAAATGGTGACTAAACTGCTCTTTAGTAAGAGTATTCAGATAAGAGTTCTTCTTTTTCACTCTCCTTCACTTATGGCTTATATATTAGTCTAAAAATACAAGGAATAAAACCAGAAAAGGAAGCTTTCTAAGATCTCACAAGCATATGGCTGTTTCTTTATTTGTAACCTGATATCAATCCAATGATTGATCTTTACTTAAGAGAGCCTATTCCATGCTTCTTGTTTCCATTTCTATGGCTGCTTTTTTCTATTTTTTCATTCTAGACTTTGTCAGCTTCTGATTTAATGAGTACCTGCTTTATTCAACCATCTGAATGTATATAACTTAGTAAAACTATCTTATAAATGCTCACAGTTCATAGCTAGTCATTCATAAGTGGTGTTATTTGTCCCTAAAGATTTCTCCTACTTGAGATCTGGTTTGGTTAACAGCTACCACACCACCCCTTGACTGCTGTTTGCTTGAGAGGATCTGAGGTGTCATCTAGGAGTATAAGATCTTCTAGCTAACATCTTGAAAGAGGTCTTATATGCTCAAAACCTTAGGAGATTACATGTTTTTTATAAAAAAGCATTTTCTGGCATAATGTATCTTCAGAAACAGGTAGACTTGATATATAACAAGTAGTTACATTCCAGATAGCTATCTTAAATATACTAACTAGTATATAATCTGGTAGTCTATACTGTAGTAGTCATTCTGAAAATTAACTAAAACTAGCATATTTCTTCTAGTGTTAGTGATAATACACCTCACCACCTTTTGGTGGTTTTCTATCCTCTAAGTCCCCAAGTCTCAATTTAGAATATGTGATCTGTGCAGCTAGTAGAGATATAGTACTCAAGCTGAAGCTGAAGATTGTTCCAATCTGTCTTCCACATTCTCAGATGATGTACAACTTACTTGTTCTGAACTTCCAAGATGTCCTACTAGATCTCAGATAATGAGGTGTGGACCATGTCTAACACCTCAACAATGGATATACCTTTCCCTTCCATAGCACAAACTCTTTCTTCATCTTTATTGCATAATTTCACAACTTCTTCATCAGTATTCTCTCACTTATTTTTTTTCCAAAGACATAAATCCACTTATGAAAAACCAAATTTCTTGGGGTCTTCTTCAGATTTTACTGCTTTTTCTTCTTTATTCCAGATCTACCATTCTTTTGTCATCTTGTTCATTTTCATCATCTTTTTTTTGTTTTGTTTTTTGTTTTCTTCTTTCTTCTGCTCTTTCTTTTCTTACTTCTTTTGTTTCTGATATTCTAACTTCTTTTGTTTTGGTCTCCACTGCTTTCCACACTCTTTTGGACATCTTATCATCTTTATTTCTCCTGTTCTCCAGTTAATTTCAGGATTGTGGTGAGCAAGCTACAGTATTCTCAAAATCACACTTCACTTCTGACTACTAATCACATTGATCTCTGTTCTCTCCCTATATTCTTGATAATAAATATTTACTTCTACTGTATACTCAATAAGTTCTTTCTGGTTAAAAAAACAATCCACATTCCTCATATATATAGATTTTTCAATTTTCTTTACCTTAAACTTCTGCTTCCTAGCAAACTTCAAACTCATGTCTAGCTCTGTTATTCTACTATTCAGTAAGACTTCTACTGTCACCCCTTCCTAGATGTCAATTTTTCCAATCCTATCTTTACTGTCACTTCTTTTAATATATCCTCATTGTCTAGATTACAACAGGATGTATTTTTTATTACTCTACTAAGCATTGCAAACTTATTGTTACTACTAGAGTCTAGTTGAGAGCTACTAGACTCTCTTACCCATTTAAATTATTTACATTTTTTGAATAATTCTTATATTCCAATCATCTTTTTTATTTCACAATTCCCTAATTTCTACAATTTCTTGCCAAATGTCCAAATTTCTCACAACTATGACAGTTACTCTCTTGATCTATATTCATGATATATAAGTCTTATCTAAACCTTGCTAGTACCCATTATATCTCCTGCCTCCTTAGTCAAACTTGAGACTAAGATAATTATTGCTTTTGTACCCCATCAGCATTTGCCAGCATATTTGCTCTTGATGCTTGAGTTTCTATCTACTTCTCAAAATTTTATTTTTTTTACTACTCTCCCTTCAATGCCTATCCAAATTTGTTGCCCATTCATACCTATTCATACCACTTCTCAATGTTCTTAGAGTGTATTTTCTTTATATCTACTTTCTTTTACCACTCTTCTGAATTCTTATATAAACTCTTCCATTATCTTACTTGTTTACTCTACTTTCTCTAATTTTACCACCTTCATTGTCTCATTGTCTCCACTCCAAGATTTCTCTTTTAAATCTGATAAAAACTTCTTTATCATTGTGTAGCTTAAAATTTTATTTTTCAGATTTTTTATCATATTTTCTTTTCACATGTTCACTAATTCTTCTTGCATATATAACAGTATCCACTACACTTGCTCCTCTACTACCACATCTCTTATCTTAGTATGAGAAAAACTATTCATTCAGATATTTGGTATTTGTACCTGTCTGATCAGATAATGGTATGAAGTTAGAATCAATACTAGAAACAATAATATTAGTCTCACACATATGGCTTGAGTTGAGATAGAGCTTTGCTTGTATACCAAATCAAGTAAACTAGGTTTCCATGGTGGAAATGCTGTAGTGGCCTGTTTATGAATTATAATTGTAATATAAGCAGAGGTGAATTCTTTGTAGATAACTTGAATGGAGATGGGATACTCTAAGTGGTAGAGTAGCCTTGTTGCTACAATCTACTAAGGTTAAGCTCTTATTCTTTAGATATGTTTGACTTGATTAAACCTCTTTCCTCTCCTTCAAAACTTCAGGGCCATCAAACTTGAGAGAGGTAAGTTCTATTATGACCTTAGACTTAGTTTAGATTGCAACTTAGACAAAGACTTGAGTAAGAATGGGGAATAAGTCAATTGATAAAGTGTAAATATACAGAATAGTATCTATAGCTATATATACCTAATAACCATGAATAGTATATGAGACATCCTTGAGGAAGAAGTGAGAAAAAACATGATGAAGTCTCTACTACTATATAAGATGCTAACTGATAGAAAAGAAAGCATCTGTAAGACATAAGGTAGTTATTGTAACAAGTTCTTTTTCAATGGTCAAATCACATTGGGAGTAGAGAAATGACTTTTGCTTCTCCATTCTACATAACCATATTGAAGAATAGAAAAGAATTATGTTCTTACAAACCTGACCTGGAGGATCTTAAATGCTCTACAGTATACCAGCCAGTGCTATTTATCTGACTCATTCCTATATATGTAATGTTCTAGCTAGAAATCTGCTGTAACTAATGTTCTTTTCAAACTCTTTAGGTCTATTTCTAAACTGATACTACAAACAGGTGAGCATCTGCCTCTTTGAAGTTATCTATTGTAGAAATACTGTTCAGATATAGAATGACTATATTCTTTACTAACATGCAGTGAACTTATTTAAACTGTAGTCTAAGTGCCAGACTACCAGCCAACTAGCTGGGGTGCTAGCTGAAAAGTGGGGACAAGCACAATGAGAGGCTTATATTGATCTTCCCTTGGATTTCTAATCTAACAGAACTTTCTTTGACTAGACTGAGATAGTAGGCTGACAACTTGGTCTTATAATTAGGCAGAAGAAGTATCTATGGCCATAAGACTCTAAAAGCATTGCATCACATCTGATCTGTATAGTTAACTAGAGTATCATCCAGTCAGTACCACATAGAAATCCTAGGTGTTGTAGTTTCTTATTTTGAACTCCAGTAATTAGTAAAAGTAGTCATTCAGTCAACTAATAGTTGGTAAGTCAGTCAGTCAACAAGCCAGTTAGCAGTCAGTTAGTCAGTTAGTAAGTTGATCAGTAGTAGACAAATTAGCCAGTAAGTGAGTAGTCAGTAAGTTAGTAGTCACTAAGTTAGTAAGTGAGTAGTTACTAAGCAAGTAGTTACTAAGTCATTAAGTTAGTAGTCAGTAAGTGAGTAGTCAGAAAAGTAAGAAGTTATCTTAGTTGATTTCCAGAATAGAGACTACAAAGTATCTATCTGGTCTTAAGTACTAGTTCTGTAGTTTGAATTATAGCTAAGAGAATAATAGTATAGAAGATAACTAAAGAAATATTAAAGAAATATTAAAGAAACAGTTTCTAGAAGATAGGATAACTGGAAGTCTAGGTAACAAGTTACTAGAGGATGAATCACAAGAGATAGATTTGTGTATAGAAGAGTATATATATGGAAGTATATCTACAATGTGCTAAAATTCTATTTAGAGTCAGAAAACAGATGTCTCAGATATCTTGAAATTTAGTTTATGATATTAACTCAATACAAGATGTTGCTTTTGTTCTCATACTTGGACACTTTAGGCTCTTATATTTATTTCTCTTTATTCTTCTCAATTTTCTTTTCTTTTTCTAATAAAAAAATATATAATATTACATATAGTTCATACTTGTTTATCTGAGATCTAACAGTGGTCTCTTAGAAGTCCAAAATGAATTATTTGTGTGCTATTCAAAAATGGGAGTCAGAATAATCTTTGGCTCTAGCTTGTATACTATGCCTTTACAAGTTATATTAGTCACATGTTTTAGATGAGTTGCTTAAGACAAAACTAGCAGATAGGTCCACTAGAAGATGAGAGATATGTCATTGTTAATTGTTACATCCTATTCTATCTACATCTGTCCCAATCTATAGATAACTTCTGTTCTTTTATCTACACTTTTCAACTTCTTCTAGTATAGATTAACAGTCTTCATTTCACCTCAGACATCTTTGTTAGACTCTTGCCAACTTTATAGATCTTCATTCCTGACATCTGAAAATTACCAGTATTTAGAGTAACTTGCTTAGTAGTCTCCATTCTAGATAACTACTCTAGATAGTATACTTAGTATATAAACCAGTAGTTTACATTATAATAGCTTATTCTAAAAATTGACTAAGACTAAAACTAATACTATCTTTCAGTGTTGGCAACAATATACCTTGCGATCTTCAAGTAGTCTCAATACTCTAAGTTCTCTAAGTACTCTTCCAAAATATATAACTAGTATAGCTCATAGAAGTACAGTATATAAACTAAAGCCAAAGGTTATTCAGACTTTTGCTTCTACATTCTTAGATAATGCTTACCTAATCATTCAGACTTCTGAGATACTCTTATTAGATCTTGAATAATGAGATGTGAACCACATCTAATATTAATACTAGAAGTGATAGTAGCTTTAGTTGATTTTTATCACATACTATCTAATATCTGTACTCTTTCTACTCTCTTCTAGTGTAGATTATACTCCATTCTATCATCCATTAATCTGAAAACCAAACCCTGCATTTCTTATTAATCTTATAAAACTCTAAATGATGATCTTAGAATATATACAGTAATAGAATATTATTAAATTACCACTTTTATATTTAAGAATGTTAGCTACTATGTACTATTCTTTAGTCTGATAATTAACTTGGACTTGTATCACACTTGTCTCAACTTTCTTCTAAAGCTTCTACTCTCTAAAAATATGGTTACATAATACATAGGCTAGGTATAGTGTTATCTGCTGAAGCTAAGATTGTTATAAGACAAAAGTGTGGACAGACTTTATGGTTAGGGTTAGGACAGAGATAAGATATAGTAGTAGTTATATTATTAGTCTATGATGAGAGAGAGAGGGCATGTGACTTCCCAGTCACATGACATGATGTCATAGGCCTAGAAGAGTCTAGAGTAGTCTGGAAGGACTTAGGGTCTAGAAGGATTGGGAAGAGTCTAGAAATGGAGTGATGTCAAGAGACATGGGTTTCTCATGGTATACACATGGTGCACACATGTATGATGGAGATTAAAGAGTATGACGTCAGAGCACATGGACATGACATGATGGCCTTAAGGTAGATGCATGGTAGATGAGTAATGGACATGAGAACAGGGCATGAACATAGGGTAGGACAATGCACAGTCATAGCACAGACTATGAATACTTATATAAATAGTCAGTAGAATACTGTTGTGGTTCCCTATCAAGTTTTCTTGTGAATACACAA
>Ga0157359_1000136_pt1 | contig 22951 bp, 14 predicted proteins | sample AttcapACBM3_FD_111482 | JGI IMG/M metagenome (GOLD analysis project Ga0157359, IMG submission 111482) | Fungus gardens microbial communities from leaf cutter ant in Botucatu, State of São Paulo, Brazil - Atta capiguara ACBM3 | ecosystem: Host-associated > Fungi > Mycelium > Unclassified ...
AGTTGACAAGCAGGGACAAAAAAGCCACCTCTGAAAGGTGGCTTAAATTGATGATTTACATCACTAAATTTGGTGGCCCCTGCTGGGTTTGAACCAGCGACCAAGCGATTATGAGTCATATGAATAGCTTGTTTCATCATTTTCCACCTTTAATCATACCTACCTTTTAAATAATATAAATCAGTAGGTTAACTTTGCTTCTTCGTTTCATGTTGTTCCGGGTTTTTCCTTTCAGTATCATCCTTACGTCACCTGCTACATCACCCAGAAAACGGCCTTAAAACTTTTCTCGTAAGGACTCTCTTATGGCAGACAATCTAACGGACTCAATGGTGCGCGGTCTTAAAGCTCGCGACTCGGCTTATCAGGTATGGGACAAAAGTGGTGAGCGAGGAGCAGGGCGTCTGGGCGTTAAAGTTGAGCCATCCGGGCAGCGGGTTTTCTACTATCGCTACTACTGGGATGCTAAGCGCCATTTCATTCAGTTGGGTCGTTACCCTGAAATGTCGTTAGCTCTGGCTCGCCAGCTTGCGAAAGGTTATGCCGGTACGCTGAAGGAGGGGAAGAACCCTAAGGTCGAAAAAGCTGAACAGGCAATCGCGCTGGAAAAGCAAAAGCGTGCTGAACAGTTAAAGGGCAGTGTTGAGCAGCTTATTCAGGGCTACACCAACAAAATGCGGGAAGATGGAAAACGGACATGGCAGCAGGTGCTATACCGCCTTGAGAAGGAAACCTATTCCTTTATCGCTAGAGATACCAAAGCTAACGAAGTCACCCCACTACATATCAAACAGATTTTGTCTGCCATCATTCAGCGTGGGGCGAGCGTTGAAGCGAACCGTGTGCGCTCTTATCTGATGGCAGCGTTCAACTACGGGCTTAAAGCAGATAACGATCCGGCCAACCACCAGCAGGATGTGATGTTTGGACTTGAGATGAACCCGGTGAGCGTCATTCCTAAGCAGTCGGCTGCAGAGAAAGCGGGAACCAACTGGCTGAAGTTGAATGAGCTGCAACAGTTGATGGGGGACTTTCTCAAAACGCCAAGCGTTGGCAGCACGGTGAGCTTGCTGCTTAATTTATGTGTTTACGCTGGTGGTCAGCGCCCGCATGAACTGGCTTCCAGTCGATGGGATGCCGTGAACTGGGAAGAGAAAACACTGTTGATAGTTGCTGACGTCTCAAAGAACAAGCGCGACCATCTGGTGCCGTTAACTGATTCAGCGGTCTATATTCTGGAAAGGCTGAAGGTGGAAAACGTTAACGATAGTCCGTTTATATTCCCGCAGCGGCTGGACGCGAGTAAGCATCTACGAACTGACAGCTTTGCTCAAGCCATCATTTATTATCGCGAGCATTTTCCTGACAGTCCGGTGTTTGTTGCGAGAGATTTACGGCGGACCTGCAAAACGTTGATGGGCGAAATCGGTGTCTCGAAAGAGCTGCGCGACCGTATTCAAAACCATGCATTACAGGATGTCAGCTCGAAGCATTATGACCGTTATGATTATCTTAGCGAGAAGCGTAAGGCGCTGAAGTTGTGGGAGAGGCGAGTGAATAAGGTTCAGAACAATCACAGCAACGTGGTAAATCTCTTTCGCTAATTCTAAATAATATGATGCATTCACTAAGAGCTGATCTGATAGTTAACGGTTGTATATATTGATATAAGTCAGATTGCATCAGCATCATTTTTTATTGCTTCCCGTTTTGCGCGATAATTCTGCCAGTATCTGGCGCTTTATCTGGAGAGTCAGCGTCGATTTAGCATCGAGATAAACTATTAGCTAAATAGTATAGGTCATATATTAGTCCACGCTTAGTTGGGACAGCCTACTGACGAGTTATCCAAGGTATTTTCGGGGGGATTAGAAGAATCTGAAAGCGCAGGAGATCATATAAAGTATGTCGCGTACAGCTAACTGCCTAAACAATGCGGTAATGAAAAACTTTTTCAGCGCTATGAAATTAGAGTTTTTATCTCAGGCAGCTCAACAGTATTGACGAGCTGAAGAAAGCGATAGGTCAATACTTCCATTACTACAACAACGAGCAGGTAAGCTTGGAGCTAGAAGGCCCGAGTTCAGTCAGGCCATTAAAACTGCTTAATATTTATTGTCTAACTTTGTGGGCAGTCATAAAATGTGAGCTCTTATCTGATATAGGTTATTTTAGTCTCATTCTCTACGTTCGAGCAAACCTTCTAAAATAGGTTTGAGATAGTCGTTCACACCAGAGACAAAGTGTTCCCATTTATCGCTTTTAGAGGCTAAGTCGATCATTCTTGTCAAAGCTGATGTTCTATCTAAGCCTAATCTCATGATTACTTGATCTAAGTAATCATGAGAGTCTCTCTCGTAAATCACAGATTTTGCAGCCTCAATTATTTCAGCAGCGTCACCATCATGTACACTTGAGTCTAAATCTTTAATGATTGAGTGAATAAACTTTTCTGGATTGTAATTGTTAGGAATATTAAACTGACGGAGGTGGTCCATTGCAGTATTTCTTAAATTTAAAGCATGCTGATCATTACCAGTAAGAACACGCTCAATACACTTTTTTTTATCTTCTTCAGATTTATATTCGTCACCATCAAGAACATAAAGTGCATTATTGAGATTTTCGCCTTTTAACAAAGCTGCACTAACCAAAGTAAAAGCATTTATGGCCGCGCCATACCTCATAATCTTAACATGTTTTGATGCTTGCATAGATGAACAGACTTTTCTCAAGACACTAGCGGCCACGTCATCTTCAACGTAAACCTCTACAGAGGAAGTTCTTTCTCCGGTCAACCTGTCAATAGCATCAGGTTTAGACTCGGAGAAACAGTATGTTCTATCTCCCACATTTAATACGTGTCTAACGTTAACTATATTAGACATGTTTATTATTGATTCTCTGTGGGTAGTGAAGATAATCTGTAATTTTTTATCATCCGCTCTTTCTTTTATTACTTTAATTAATTTCTTAAAAGCAGCGTCATGTAAAAGAAGGTCTAACTCGTCAATGAGAATAAGAGCGTTTTTACCCGCACTAAAAACAACATTAAGTATTTGAAATATTTTTTGCTCGCCGGCACTCATGCTCAAAGATGAATAAGATACGCCGTCACATACAACGCCTATCATTTCCTTACCATTCGGCTGAACATGATTGTTAAGTGATGAGTACTTTTTGTTTAAAATAGCCGATGCATTTTCCCTCACAAGATTAGACACATCGTCAGACAGAGAGGATGTTACGTATTTAACCTTTCCCTTTTTCTCCGACTCAATCATAGGCACACATTTATCTATACCTAGATAGTAAACTTCTCTTTCAGGTCGCCTAGCATATATTTCCAACCATCGTGACCCAGCGGGTTCAGCCTTTCCATATTGAAAAGTTTTCCTATCTGTTATTGCTTGTGCTTTTCTGTAGGAGATCACTGCAGAGAAACCACTACCATTCCATTCTCCATCTGGACTTGCGGGGAAGAAATCAACAAGACGATGATTCTCACCAATTGAAACATCTTCATCATTTGGGTGATTATGAAATGGTTTATACAAGCATGATATAGCATGTAATATAGTAGATTTCCCACTACCATTTGGACCAAGTATGGCTGTTACAGAGTTTGGAGATAGATCAATTTCTCTTAAACCATTGATACACTTTAATTTACTTATGCTTATGCTATGCAAAACTTGAGATGAAAATATCTCCCTTTTCTCTCGGTTATTATTCATATAGTTCTCCTTTTACCTTCATCATATACTGATATTTCTAATGATTTTCAAGCTCATCCACTAATTTTATTGGCTTATTGGTCTAAAATTAGTCTCCTTTGCGGTCTATTATCGCCACTAACTTTCTAACTATTAGTCATTGAATATCAATAGCTTGGGCTAATATTAGGTGCTCAATTAATCCGAGAGCACCTCCTGTTGGAGGGGAAACCGTGCATGATGCCTCAAGTTTATGGATTTAACTCACACCCAAAGCTTTATATACAGCATCAACCGGTTCTGCATAAAAACTTACCTGAAATTTGGTAAACAATTCGGTTGGAACGGTCGGGATATCCATCGCCGATGCCATTGGGAGCAGCACACGCTTGGCACCACTGTCGAATGCCACCTGTAAACATGCTGCAAGATCCTGTACCGGGTTGATCACGCCACCCAGGGTCATACTGCCCAAAACCACCATTTGTTCTTGAATGGGTTTGGCTAATAAAATAGAGCAGAATGCGATTAGTGAAGCTAGGCTGGTGGTCGTGCTGGGCCCTGTGCTGTGCAGTTCAACGACATGAAGGTGATATTCATGTTCTGAGAACTTAGCTGAAGCGCTGATTCGGCTAAGATTGCCTTTAAAGTAGTCAAATCCTACTCGGATGGATTCTTTAGCTGCTGTATTTGACCCCAGTCCTGAAACGGCATGCTTCCCATTTCCTGCTGTCATTTGTGTTTCGAAACGGTATAGGCCTGTCATTCCTGAGTCAGCTTGTGTGACAAGATGTACAACACCAGGTTTTGGCATACCTGACGGGATAAGTTCACTACCACCTTGTTCAGGAACGCTCACGAAAAACTCTTCCAGACTTTCGCTATCGATATAACTGAAGTTCACATCAAAGAATTCCAGACCACCGAGCTTCTTAAGTTGTTCTTTAACGCGACGGCGAACCTCCATAGCATAGCTGAGACAAACACGTACATCTTCTTTGCCGTAAGCGCCATCCGGGTGCATCAATTTTAACAGACCTGACACAGTGCGGCGTACGGCAATCACGTCGCGCTGATTGAGGTTATTACCAAGCTTGAAAAATTTATCAATAGCATCAGAGAAACTACGTTTACGCATCTCGCGCATGTATTCAGCGAGATAATCCGTGATCAAACCATAACGATTGGTGAAAAATTCCGGGCGCATTTTGGGAATTTCCCATCCAGGAATATAGGCATGGAAACGATCGAAAAATGCAGTATCAATCATCGCATCCGGGAACGGTGCAAGCAAATGGCTTGTTTTGACCAGCGTGTCCACGCTCTGGTTAATGTTGCCGACAAACACCATGGAGGCTTTACCTTCAATGGAGTCTCGGCCACGAGAGAACGAGCCCGACGCCATGTAGTCCTTCATAATCTGCACGCCGTCTTTGTCTTTGAAAGTGATTCCAGCGACTTCATCAAACGCGACTACGTCCCACATTCCTACAAGACCAATCTGGCGGCTGGCCATGTTGTAAAACAAGTTTGCTACAGTCGTTTGTCCGCCAGATACCAGCAATGAATTAGGTGAGCATTCTTTATAAACGTGGCTCTTCCCGGTACCACGTGGCCCAAGCTCGCAGACGTTATAGTTGTTTTCCACAAAGGGAATCATGCGAGTAATCAGATGCCACTTTGTACGCTGTTCAATATTCGCGGGTTCCATCCCTACAGAACGTAACAACACATCAACCCACTGGTCACGATCAAATTGCTTACGTGCCTCAAACACCTCATCCATGTCCATGTTTGGCATCTGAATTGGCTTCAGTGTGAATAGTGAAAAAGGTGACGTTTTTTGTCCTTCCTCATAAAAGTAGTTCACGGTGATCATGCACCAGATACCACCCGTCAGCAGTTTCTCGTTATCTTTCACCATCTGGGACGGCACCAAGGCATCTTTAATGCCGAGGTTAGAGAGCTGGGCTTCGTAAACATCTTTCTTCTGGTTTAGCTTTACCGTGACCTTATCGATAATTTTGTAAGAGCCACGTTCACGAATCAGCGATTTCACTTTTTCCGCTTCATCCGGGCGGACGTAGTTATCAGAAAGAATGCGCTTAACCGACTGCAGTCCCTGCTCAACAACCTCATCGTCATCGGAGGCACAGTACATCCCGAGCAAATATTCCAGTACATAGACCGGAACATTCGCTCCTTCTTTAAGCTGTTTAGTCAGGTCTTTACGCACCACGCGGCCACGGAAGTGCTGATTCAACAATGAATCCAGGTCCTGAGCCAACACAGAGGCCGTTTCCATGTTACTGGCTGAGTTATCCTGCTGTTGCATAACGCCTCACTTAAAAGAAGTCATCCTGGAATGCCAGGTCGATTGTGATTGGATAGCGGCCATACTCTGTGGCGCTGTCCGAATTCTCCAGGATAAGCACATATTTGTTTTTACGATTGAATGCCGTCCCCATGAGTTTCATGGTCACATCGCGGGTGCGTTTACCCATGTCTGTGTTATCACTGTCGAAGCATACCGTTTCTGTGCCTGAGACGACTTGGTTGTTTTCATCCACGACAAAGATATTCAGCGTGCGCGGCTCATTGAATTCATTCACTGCCGAAGTCTGAATAAAACCAACTTTATCAATGCTATTGACTAGCTTAATCACCTGATCCCGCGCAACAACAGACACGGGCTGTCGCTGGGGTTGTTTCTCAGCCGCTTTCTTTTCAAGTGCGCGAATCTTCAAAACAGGAACACACACTTCCTGCAACATGGCTCCGCCATGAACGAAACGCGCACCCCCTACAAAGTGAAAACGCTGTACTCCTTTGGGTAACAGGAATTCACTCTCATCGCTTGCGCCTGCAGTATTGGCCAGTTTGCCGTGCCAGCAAAATTCACTTTTAGGCAGCATATGACCGACAATGAAGCGTTTATTCGTTTCAATCGTATCTTTGGCTTTATTTTCCAGCTTCGTTTTATCTTGCTCCACCAGCGCTTGTTGCTGGAACAGGAACCCATGATCGGCGGTAACAAAAATTCGGCTGGCATTAAATCGGCTACGCAGACGTGAGGCCAGATCTTTTAGCTCGGTAATAGCGCTTCGGCAAGCCTCAAATGTTTTATATTCGGTTGCAGCCTTATCACCCATGGCATCTATAGTGTCGTGCCAAATATAAACTATAGAAGCGTTGCGGATTTGTTCGTTCACTTCCTGGTTATTGGCGTTCTGTAAGTCCTTTGCTTTCAGCGCCACACCATTTACCTTAGCTAGGATAGCGGCTCGTTTGTCAAATCCAGAAGTGGACATTCCATCGGCGTAAACTATGCCAGAATTATCAGGAAGGTAGCTCAATGACTCATGGGGTAGCAGTGCGGCCATTCCCAGTTGGGTATAGCTTGGGAGCACTCCGGTCTGGGAGCGTAGCTCTGCACTAAAGTGCTTCTCATGATTGATATGTCTGCCCAGCTCTTCTGCCACTTCATAGCGCAACGCGTCTGAGATCACGACAAAAACACGTTTTACCTGAGATGTGTCAAACTGGCGTTTAACATTATCTTTATAGAAATTCCGCTGCAGCGGAACGCCGCTAAATTGCCACGACTGCATACGGTTTTCTGCTTCCAGTAGTTTGTTCCAGCCACGGCTTAGCTCTGCCAGGTACCAATTGCTGTAAAGCTCTTCAATGAATTTATCCAGCTCATGAAGGATCATCGCCCCTTTACTATGCACTGGAGCGGCATATTCATTGAACAAACGATAGGTCTGATCAAAGCGATAAATTTCGTCGCAGTACGCCTTCCAGAAAGCGCCAGTATCAGGAAAATTGAACCCGTCGGTGTAGCGGTTACGCAAATTCAGCAGACGCTCAGCTTGGCGGATAGCATTCCAGATAGAGAGATACTCTGGCCTGGTTTGACTCCAGTATTTCGCACTGCGCTCAGACACCAACGCTTTAAACGCATCTCTATCCAGAGTGGTGCTCTCTTCCTGCAGTTGTGTCACCAGACCACGAATAATCAGTTGCTCAATGGCCTCGAAGGTTTCGCATTTTGCCAGTGCGTACGGTGAGCTATAGTTGTAGTGCTCTTTTGGTTGGAGTGTCTGCTGCAAATCCTGTGCACAATAATCGTATTCTGCTTTATAGCGACGATCGTTACGCCACGCTCCCATAAAGGCTAATGAAGACGCTCGGCCAGCAGCGGTAGCCAACACATTTTTACTCAACCAGTCACGATGCGCTTCATCACCCTGCGCCCAGAGGTCGGTACAGAACAGTTTCAGCAGCAGGTTTTCCAGTGACGGAGATTCAGACTGGTATCCGAGCTCAACGCGAAGAATCTCCCAGAGTACTTCATCCAAGCCAAGTTTTTTAAGTATGGCGGAGGTGTTTTCCAGCGCACTATCATCTTGCTGTTGTGCCGCGACAAATTGCTGAACTAAAGCAAACAGAATCTCTTTGGTTTCAAAGGTACTGGCCCCGACCACCACCGCCAGCATCTTCTTATCGAGAGAGTTTTCCGTTTCCCGCTCGGTAACCCATCCCTTCAGGATCTGAGTTCGCTTAACGGTAAAGAAGGCTTTGCGGATCTGAATATGTTCGCGTAAACCAAGCTGCGGGATACCCAGCGAATTCAGAGTGATCGCCGCATAATCAGCGTGGAATTCGGTGCTATAAAGTCGAATATCTAACAACCAGTCCTGCTCGCGGGCGGGGACTTCATTGGTAAAATAGAGTAAAAATTTCTGTGTTGGCTCGTCGATTTCGATTCTTTTTTTTGTGGCGAGCACTGAAACGCCGCGCATATCCAGCAGCGAGACGTCGTCAAGATCCAGCTCATTGATAGAGTCAATAAAGCGTTGTTCCGGGTCGTGCCAGAAGACGATACGGTTGTCGGTAAACTTCTGGCGAAGTCCGAATTCCAGTTCTTTAAATTGCATAATTAATTTTCTTCTGGGGTTAAATCCATGCGTTGCCAGACAAATGCTAGGTCTGCCGGGACAGGCATTTCTCGGAATAAATCTTCAACTGAAATAGCACTCTGAATGGCAAATAGCTCTCTGAAAGCAGGAGTAACCACTGCTTTAAAGAATTTTTTACCATGAACAATGGTGCGCAGGTTTTCATCATTAGTCTGAGCTTGAATTGCAGTAAGTTTCTCCTGATATCTCTGCCATAGTCCCTGAGGCTCAAGATGGCTATGCCAGTTAGCGCACTGTGCCCGAAAACGTTGCTCATCAACAACCAGTTCAGGATCGAGTAGGTCTCGGTTGAAACCAAGTAATAGCAGTTCATCCCAAAGCGGGTTTATTATTGCCCATAAAGCGCCAAATTGAACCCACCGCTCAAGGTTTTCAGCAATAGGTACAGTGATAGATTGAATAGCCGCTCCTCTCCCTTCTGGGAGTTTTGCTTTTTGCTTCTGTGGCAAGCAGTGCCAGAGCTCATCCGGGACGGTGAGATAGTTTTCAATACAGAACCTGGGTAAAACTAGCAGGTTAGGCAGTTGTTGTTGCCGTTGGCTCAACTGGGCATTATCCCACTCATCACGATCAACAATGCCCAACCAAGTTGGTTGTTTTGACAAAATTTCGACAACATTGCGCTTCCCTCCAACTTCAGCAAGAACCCATCTTGTTTCCCATTGAGGATCAACTTTCTTTAAGAGCTGAGTAAAAACGAGTTCATCTGTTTTTCCTTCAACGATTAATGCTCGTTTACCTTCGGTGATTTTTGTCTCAATGATGATCTTGATATGCCACTCAAACTCCTTCATTGATCATTATCCTTTTCATCAGAAAGGGGATAACGTAGTCCTAACGTTTCGTAGCGCTGCCAGACGTCGGTCGCATGGGAAGTCAAAATAAGCTGCCCATGCTTTTTCTGGATAATGTTTTCCAGTGTCGCAAGCAGGGGGGAAACCAGCGAAGGATGAAGGTGCAGATCTGGCTCATCGATTAAAACGACACCGCCCGGCTGAAGCCAGCGTTGAACCATAAAGAGCATGATCAAGACCTGATGCTCACCAGAACTCAGTTCATCCAGCGTATGAGTACAACCGTTAGCTAGTTTGACCTGCTGACGCTGCCCAGGCTGAATCTCTTCTTCTATGACTTTCCCTGAGAGGAACTGGTTCAGGGTTTTCATCATCTCAGGATAGAGCTCAGGGAGCGTCGCTTTCATGTTGAACAGTGAGGCTTCCAGCTGCCCTTTCCAATCGGGAGTTGGGATATAAGATGCCAGCCAGCGTTGACTTAAGTCGTCCTGAACCAGATCGGAAATGTTTCGTTTCGGTGCTATCCAACGGCGCTCTTCAGCATCTAAGTAAATGACGTTTGGGATAGCCAAGTCCATACCAGAAGTGAGCATTCCAAGTACAACCTGCGCACGGGTTATCCTCAGCATCTTGATATAGTCATCAAAGTTGTGCCCCGTGAGTGAACCCTGTTCAACAACAACTTCACTTTTCTTCTTATCTAAGCTGACTTCGCCGATCCAATTTGCAGTCGGATGTTTTTTGATTAACTTCTCAGCAAATAATTTATCGCCAAAAATAAATCCAAAAGTGGCCGGAGAGTAATGAGAACATTTCAAATCCTTCACTAGGATCGCAAATGAGCCCCATTGTTGTAGCCATTTCTTCGCATTATGGTTAACCGGGAGAGGTTTTTCACGATCGAGCCAATGTCCCAGAGCGTCCCACAACATAGCAATGCCGCGAAGCAGCGTCGATTTACCACAGCCGTTTGGGCCAGTGAGGAGAACATTCTCCTCCACCTCTCCCGTCCAGTCGTTATTAAAGCTAATTTCCGCATCGCCCAATGGGCCAACACGCTGCGTATAAATCGCCGCTATTTTCATCAAATCTCCTCAGGTGCGCTACCGGTAATGGCCTTCACATCCGCCAGCAAATCGCCAAATTTCCCGTAGTTAACCTTAACGCCATCATCCAGATCAATAGTGATACGTCTATCAGCATAGTGACGCAAGCGGTCATCAAAGTTGCGCAGCTCGTTGAATTTTTTGGTCAGACCATCCAGCTCTTTTTTCAGGCGGGTGGTGGCCCCGCCTGATTCAGCATTCTTAAGCTGATCGTTAACAAGATCGATGTTTCCCTGATAGCGCGCCAGCAGCGGAACCACGTATTCGGTACGCATACGTGACAGCGTGCCTTCATTGTACCGGTGAAGATAAACTAGGCACTCAAACGCTTTCTCTTTACCGGAGCTGAACAGCCAGTAAATTGGGCGTTTCTTGTACATCTTCATATGATCCTTCCAGAATTGCGTGGAAAGGTAGCGGCGGATAGTGTCTAGTGAAGATTCGCCTTTTTTATGTTTTATTGCATACAAGCAGAGGCTTTCGGCGATAAAATTGAGATTTTCAGGCAGATTATTTTCACCCCAGACGGTGTGAGCGAATTCTTTCACCCGAGATGTGACATCGTCATCAAACCAGTCAGCATCCATCAGTGTGAGGATACCGTCTTCATCCGCGGGAAAAGTTTTGTAAGTTCCTTCTATGACTAATTCGGTAAAACCTATGTTTTTTTCTTGGGCATAGGCTAGGCCTTCGCGATCAAGGGTGTAGCGGCCCATCATGCAGCCTATAATATAAGATACTAACGACGTAATTTGCTCGGATTGAAATCGTAATGATGCTTCTTGGTTATTAGTTACTGTGTTGTATATATAGTAAGGGTTGTTTTTCAAGGTTATCGAATTGATTTTAACTTTTGATTTTTCGATGGTGTCAATCCCAATGTTATGGGAGTGGTATATATTATTCTGTTCTTCTAACTGCATGCACTCTTCAATCAATTCACTCCAGTTTTTTTCAGCATGCGTCAACGAACTCTGAATTTTTTTGCTACTGGTTAAATTTTTAATTATTTGGTGCTGGCTAAAATCCCACGACAGTTCACTACTATCCCAGTCTTTTTTATGAATAGCGATTAGTCTTTTTATATCATCTTTGTGTTTGAATTTTTCTTCGCTATAAAGCGGTAGTTTTGCAATATCTCCCGGGTTTGCTGACATTGTAGGAGCAAATACAGACAAAAACTCTTCAGCAACATGTGAGTTTAGGTAGGATAATACAAATTCAACATCTTTTTCAGGGAAGCAAGCTAAGCCTGTAGATGCAAATAGTTCCCCTCCTGGCGAGTGTCTGAAAGATAACTTTGATGAAGTTATGCTATTCCAATTAATGTTCTCCTTGAAAATATAATCAAGGTTAAAATTAGTTGCCCATATTCTATTTTCAGTAGGGTGTTCTTTTGTAGTAATAGCATGTCCATTGTTCTCCCAATTGACAACGTACTCCCTGTTACCATACCACTTTCTAAAATCCCCACCCATAATATAGGGGAACCATTTTTTGGATGAAGTTTCATTGGGTTTTCTATCGGAGTGGAATTTTTGAATATTTACTTCTTGCCACGCTCTAACAAAAATATCATTATTGGCTGTTACCATTCCCTTTCTTGTGACAGCACTTTTCCCTAATAATGAATGTTTTTTGAATATACCAACATCTTTCAGCCAGTAGGCTATTGGGTTGCTGGGGACAGCTTTAAATTCTTCAGAGGTTTTGAATGACTCCCTTTCATTTTTCGTTGGGAACTCATTGGGTACACCTAACGAGTCAATTTCAAAATGACGGATAAATCCATAATGTCCTTTTTTTTGCGGAAAATAATTTTTGTTAATCACAAAAGCTGATGTGCCAAAATTGATCCCTAACGCAGTGCTACCCTTTCCTTCATATGGCATATGGATTAAATCATTAATTGTATGGTTGCTTAATATGCGTTCCCTCAAATCTTGATAAGAGGACAGAAACATCCAGCTTTCCATGACGATCATACTCATATCACCATTTACTTTAAGTAGTGAAAGTCCCTGTTCCATGAACATTGAAAATAAATCAGACTTACTTTGAGAAAAATAGTTTTTAGCAAAGTCTTTTAATTGAATATTCATCCCTTTGCTGCCCATATATGGTGGGTTAGCTATTAATGCATCATAGTGCTGCGCGAGAATAAGAGATTGTTGAATATAAGGAATAATTGCTGATGCTGCTTCTTTTTGTTGAATGTCTCCTTCTGCAGCTAGGCGATACAACCCATCAAGAAACGCTTTCAGCGCCGTTTCATCTTCATGTGGAACTTTAATCAGCGACCCCAGCGTTTTCGCACTTGTGAACAGCGCCAGCGTACGCATCATTAGCTTGTATTCTGTGCTGTCGATATTGGCCAGTGACGCCCCTTCAGCAAACATATCCCCCATGCTACCGCGCTGTACCTGCTGGTGGAAGTTCAGCTTGGTCCATAGCTCAGCGATATCCAGCTTACTTTCCTGTAAGGAGACAATATTTAGCCGCACGCTGCGGGTCAGAATGCGACGGTCATCCTGACGTGCCAGCATCAGCATCGCAAAGCCTGAGAGTTGTGCGGCGCGGTCGTCGATATCCAGGCCGTAAATGTTATTTTCCAGAATCAGCTGCGGAATATCACGGGTACGGTAGCCACGCTCTTCGTAAATCGCCTTTAACACATTATAGGCTTCGGTCAGGATATGCCCGGAGCCGCAGGCCGGATCCAGTACCTTAATGCTTTCAGGCTCAATGCTAGATGGAGTGATAGCAGCCAGCTGCGCCTGTACTTCTGGCGTTTGCTCCGCTTGCTCGATGTAGTAAGGCATTTTGCCTTTCAGGCTGGAATCCGGGTAGGTTTGCAGCCACTGGCGACCCACCGAATTTTGCACCAGATATTGCACAATCCAGTTCGGGGTAAACAGCTGAGTAGCGGCAGGAATATCTTCGCTCTTTACCACCTTACCGATCACATCGTCTTTTTTCTCGGAGATGTAGAATTGATACAGCCAGCCGATCACTTCGACCTGTTCCCAGTCTTCTTCAGGGATGGTGTCCACCAGCCCGCGCAAAATGGAGTCGGTGCGAGTCAGGTTATCCGGCAGAACCAGTTCGATATCATCATTGACTGCCTCGAACAGGAAAGGCATCGCGCCGTGCAGCGCATGGCACTGTGCAAGCAATAGTTCACGGTACAGCTCTTCGTCACGATCGCCCGCTAGCTTCATCTCCACCAGGCGCGCTTTGTCCAGCCTCAGAGCTTCAGCTACTTCCGGCACATGATCCAGCACCTCAAAACCACCTTCTAGAGTCAGGTGAGAAAGCATACGAAAACCGTGATCAAGATAGCCGTGTAGTTCCATATAGCGAATAGCGCAGAAGCGGTTAAACCAAGTGTAAGCAATGAACTCCACCAGCACGTCGTAACCCTGTTTTTCTGCACGCTTGACCAGACGCTCACGGCGTGACGCCAGTGATTTATCCAGCGAGAACTGCCCATAACGCACGCTGTCGCCTAGAACTGTTGCTTGCGCAATTTGCAGGTTGCCTTTTTTATCGGCCTCAATACCCAGCGTGGTCAGTTTTTGCATGACCGCATCGCGGAACTGTTTACGTGCCAACGGGGCGTATTTTTTGATATTTGATGTATTCATGAGAAGTCCTGAAAAGGGCAGACAGCGCCTGCCCTGAAATGGGGAAATTACTGAAGTTGTACGCGTTCGCCTGCGTTAATGGCATCCATCAATGTTTTACGGAGTTGTTCCAGCGCTTTGTCCACCTGTTCAGCGTTATCCAGTGTTGTGACACCAGCCGCTCGCTCCATCGTTTTACGCGTGTTCACGTAGATAGTCTTTTTCAGCTTGGGTTCAGGCTTAACTACGGGGTCGATAATCCCTGGCTGAGGGGCGGGTTTTGGTTCAGGTACTTTCTTTCGCTGTTCTTCAACCCAGCTGTTCAGCCGTTCATTCGCTTTAAATTGCAACGCCCGAACCTCAGCCTGCTCTTCCATAATCTGTGGGATCAGACCGTTCTGCTCTACTTTCTTACGAGATTGTTGCATCGGGTGTAAAAGCGAGTGCTGCAAGTCAGCAGGAACGTGCATCTCCAGCATGCTTTGCTTCAGTTCATTGATATGACCATCGATCTGCTGCAACGCATGGCTTCTGTATTCTTCCACCAGACGCTGGTTGATGGTTTCAACGGTTTCAATCAGCGGGATAATCCGGTGCAGCTCTCCGTAAGGTCGTGCCTTACTGTAGATGCCTTCCAACTCCTGTAATGCCTTTTGGGCCGTTTCGTCTTTATCCAGCGCATTACGATTAGCTTTAAAACTGCCATTCAACGCGGTACTTAGGCGCTGCCAGGTAGCGTATTGGTTCTTGTAGAAGCTGACCAAATCGTCCCAGTCTCCCGAAAAATCTTCGAGGTCACTGGCTGCTGCAGTGACTTTTTCAATCACCGCGTATTCTTCTTTCTCGTTGAGAATTCCGTTCAACAGAACCAGACCTTCTGCGATTTCTTTTTGCCCAGGGTTTTTGCCGCTCTCCGCACGGGTTTTGAAAACGGTCAGCTCGTTTTTCCAGCGGCCAAACAGTTCGCGGATGTGTGACACCAATGACTGCTCTTCACGCTCGTTAAACGGTTCCCCGGCAATCTCAGCCATCAGCTGTGCGGCTTTGGTCAATTGAGATTCATCATGGCGACGAACTTTGTGCAGACGTAAATCGCTGTAACGACGTGAATTATTAAACGCTTCCCATGCCTGCTTCAGTGCAATTTCGCTACTTTGTAGAGTGAAGCTGTATTTTCCGCTACGCGCCAGGCGCGCCACCAGCAGTTTGACTTCATCTTCCGGCCAGCCAAATGGGCGACGGCCAAAAGTGGTGAGGATATCCCGCAGGTAAACTGGCTTATGAGTCTCAATACTCATACTGATCCAGCTATCCACTTCACGCATCGCCTCTGGGTTGGATTCTTCCATACCCCCGAGATCGAGCTGGGTATCATTTTCTACTGTCAACAGCGCGTGAGTTTCACGATTTACGTCTCCGGTACTAAGACGCAGCAATTTTAGTTTAGAGAAACTGTTCTCAATAACGTAACCGCAGGCTGCATCCACGATAGCTAACGGCGAAGAGGATTTCTTATCCAGCCGTTCACCCAGCGCCCAGACATCAGCCTGAGCAAGCAAACCTTCGATCTGCGCCTTCAGCGTTTTTTCGCGCATGCCGTTTTCACGGCCTTTTTCGGCCAACAGGGTTGCTTGCTCGGGACGTTGCCCGCTTTGCTTACTGAGGAAAGATTTGGTCTGCGCATACATGGTGAGATCCTGCCAGGTACGGGCTTCATCAGGTAGGCAAATCAGAATGCAGTCTTTGCTGTCCGTCATCAGCAGACTGTTTGAGTGCGCACTTTTATAACTTTCATAGTTTGAGTCCAGCGGTGTGAGAACCTTCACCACCAGATCGTTAAGGTTCGCGCCATCCAATGGGTGACCATTACAGAAACGACTGATATCAAAATCCTGCTTGTTCGCCAGATAACGGTACTTTTTACTTTTCAGGATCTCGTCAAAAATGATAGTCGAGAGCTGTTTATTGATGGTGGTGAACTCAATGTCGATATTGCGGATTTCGTTTTCGATCTCTTTTTCTTCATTGGTAAGGAAAACGAATTTGTCATCAATACGCGAGATCAGCATCTCAGCCTGTAGACGATTGAGGCTGGCTTCAACCTGGCGACGCAATTCCACTTTGTCGGTATCAATCCGATCGATAGAGAGCGTGACGAGATTATCCAGATTGCTTTTAAGCACATCGACGTAGCGGATCAGAAACAGCGTTTTTAGCAGTTTACCGTCAAATTCCGTCAGTGACGGAGACTGGCAGGCCTGAATGATGGTGCGGCTAACCGCTGGCTCTAGGAAGCTTTCAATCGCGGAATAGAAACGCCAGAACGGGACCAGGCTGTCCAGCCCATCGGCAGAGATTTGAACAGCAGCTGACTGGAAGGCATCCAGCAGAGAGCGTTCCCCCATAGCCAGCTGCTTACCTGCGGCCCCTTTGGTACGGATCGATTCAAAGACCTTTTGTAGGATCTGGTAGTGCCATGGCACAAATGGATAGTTATCAACGAATTCTTTGCTGTTGGTGTAAGCGCGTAGCGTGGCTGTGGTTGTTGTGTCGAACGCCAGTTGGTTACGTAGAATGTCGCCTTTTTCTAGCCAGACGGCTTCTAGCTCCGGTTTTGCCGCGTCGGTTTTCACCAATAGTCGTTTCTGGATAACTTCTGAAGTATTGGAGCTGGAAAGCTGCAAGCGAGTGGAGAAGCGTCCTTGAATTTTGGAGAAGTCCTGACCATCGCGGCTACTCATACCGCCAATCGCGGCGTTGATGTCAGCTTGAGACGTCACAATCACCCATGCGCGACCACCGCAGATCACGCCCAGATTTTCAGTGATGGTTTGCAGTTTCAGCATCATCTGAGCATCTTTGCCAATGAACTGACCAACCTCATCGACCATAAACAGAAGGTTACGGTTGCCCTGGTTGTCGAGCCACTCTTTCACCCACGTACAGAAGTTCTTAATATCCAGCGGGAAGTTATTATCCAGTTGTTCGATCCACTGGCGAGAGGACTCCTCACTCTGCTTGGTAGCGATGCTTAATGCCTTCGCCATCTGATCGTTGATCATCAGATAAACATCGCGTTCATCTTCCCAATGAGAACCGGTAATGTCGGCAAAGGCGGCTTTAAACGTATCAAACTGACCGCGTTTATCGAGCTCGCGCTCCAGGTGTGCAATGTGTGGGAAGTCCCCGCAATAACCAGCAAGCTCGTTAAAGACTTTCAGGAAAACTTTGAGGATCGCATCAACGCCATCTTCAACGTTTGCACGCGAATCAATATTGAACAGCACCACATCGGTCGGATGTTGAACCGCTTTGCGAACATCGGCCAATAACAGTGCATCGTCAATTTTGTCTTCAAAGAAGGAGAGCGCATTGCGTGTTACGCCCTTGTGGCTGACTTCGCGGTTCGCCAACAAATAAGAAAGGATTTTAATGAAGTGAGATTTACCGGAGCCAAAGAAGCCGGAAACCCAAACCCCCATCTTATCGGCAAGTTGCAACCGACCGGGGCCTGTGGCGGGGGCATACACCTCGAAAAACTGGCGCAGGTGACCATCCAGCTCTCGGGTAATGACATACTCATCCAGTTCAACCCAGGCACTTTCGTCATCGGTCTGCTCGGCTTTAACCACGCCGTTAATATTACGTTTTAGCGGTTTTTCAAAAATCTGTTCAATATTCATTGCTGTCGTCTTTTAACGAGGGTTCAAAGTCGCCGCAGGACCAGTTTCGGGTACCAGTCTGAAGGCTCGGTAATAGTTACGGGAGTTAATGCCAGCTAGCGGAGAGAGGTCATATCCACTGTAATTGCCAGGATAAAACATCAGCAGTGGCGTAAAACCCATTACATCCTGTAAAGCACTCATAAGTTCATGCCCGCGCACCAACGGCCAGGCGCTGCCTAGCCCAGTCAGAACGACAAATTGCTGCGAGGGAACATCTACCGTACGAGCAATATATTCAGCGATTTTTTTCTGGCTGAGTGGTGCAGCCAGATGCTTTTTCAGTGTTTCCAGCCCAAGTTCAGGTTCACGCTGGCAGATACGCTCGAATAGCTTACGTTCTTCCAGCATGTCGATGATGACCTGAAAAATATTCAACTGAGTGAATGTGTATTTTTTTTCAAGTTTCTTAAAAAGAAACGCCAAGTATTCACGTACCTGCAGCTCCTGCTGTGCCGGATAATCAAAAATCCAGAAGCCAATCTCATTACCGGAGCCTTGGTTTTTTAAAAAACGGTCGTCGCCGATGCGTCCTTCGAGCTGTTTTAAGCGGTAAGCCAGTATCTGATCACTCACGCTTTACCCTCCAGTACGGGTATCAAATCAGACTTATCCAAACGATGCAGCGTAGCGGCTACCTCGGGTAGTAGAAATATCGACTGAAGGTTGCGTCGACGTGGGGTATCCAGGTATCCAGCTTCAGCCAAAGATTTGATAAGGTTATTGCCCATTTTCTTTATCGACGAATCGGAGAAACTGGTAAGTTCGGGGTGCATGCGAAGATTCTCATCTACAAACTCATCCCAGCAGTTTCCAGGCAACTTATCCTTAAATTCCAGACGAGCAGGATTGACAACGGTTGAGATAAAATCAGCGACCACAGGTGATTGGAGGGTCAGTGCTGCCAGCAAAAGTTGCAGGCGTTCACTCTCACTGCCGTTGGCGATGAGCCCTAGAGCTTGAGCATCAAGAGTCATTAATCTCAACTTAAGCGTTCGGGCGTAACGGTTTGCCGTGTTAGGAGATGACGCCTGTAAAATATTCTCATCAACGATTTTCGCTTGCCACATGGCTTCGTCAGGCTCTTTCAGCAAGAGTTCCGCAATGACTCTACTCTCACGCCCCATAAGTGGCCCACCAAGAAGGTCACCGATCCAGCGTTTATCACTTTTGGTAGTCATATTTGTCATCTAAAACCTGGAATGTTGATCGCAAAAATAAGCAACAATTGTAATCGTCTGGGCTGACAGACGCTATGGTTTCAGCAGATGGTATTTATCACTCTGGCTTAAGTTAGTATCGGTAGGATGATGAGTAGCTTTAGTATGAATAATGAGCAGTTATTATGGGGGGATTACGGGTGATATTTTTTTACTATTAATAATCAATCAGTTATTTTTAGTGGCGCAAGTTCTCAATAAAATCTAAAACCATTTGCCATGGCTGGATGATCTTAATCATGATCACTGCGTTGTTTACCGTTTGACTGTTTTGATCATCGCGACAATGATCAGGTTACATAAATGTGTTTTTACGCCGCTCACGCTCGACAATTACATCCAAGATTTGATCAACATTGGGTCAAAAAGCCCGATGGGAAAGTTAAACAGATACTGGCGGGCCGTAGTAACGTTCAAACCGTAGAAATCTGCATACTCTCTGACATTGCAATGCCTCAGCCATGCATCACTATAATAGTTATCAAAATGCTTCGCCCAGATATCACTCATTGGCTGTCGCGACAACTGACGATAGGCTGTGCGTTGAGGAAGCTGATGCTCAGAAATGTATTCCTGAACCGTAAGCCGCTGCTGCTGGTGGAACTGTCGACGATGATAAACCCAAAACAGCACACGGATTGCCGCGCCACCGCATTTATGCAAGTTGTCATACATCACACGTTGAGGGAGCTTACGCGCTTTTGCATATTGCTGCTGCGTTATGCCACTTAATATTGCTTCACGACGATAATTTTGTTTGTGGTAAGCCCACTGGATGCGCCACGTATCGCTCCAGAAGTTGTAGTCCTTGTAATGCACGTCGCACTCTATGGCAGGCAGCAGGAAACGCTCAAACAATTCATCCAGCGTTGCAGGCAGAGCATGCAGATGCTGCTTTCTTTGCTGTCGCTGTTCATCAGTAAGCGGCACAATTTCATAACCGGTTAGCCAGTCAATGCCCCCTACATAAGTCTTCATCTTGCGATTAAGTGAGTGGGGCAGCGAAATTCTAGCGTTTCTGCTTGTTTTGTTTTCCATCGTTATCAACTTTCAAAATATTTACAGCCAGCGCGCTAACAACCATGGATTAACCAGATTAGACGGGTAGTTACACAAATAGCGGCTTGCAGTAGACGGATTTAGGTAATACCAGCGGCAATACTGTGAAACGCTGATATTGCAAGGCCAGTAATAGCGGTAGTAACGCTCAAAATGACGGTGCCAGTGAGGGCTCAGTTTAGTGCCAGCCACGGCGCTATTACCTTCAGGCAGGCGACCTTTAAGCATGCTAAAACGTTGCAGCGCTCGTCTGAGCGCCTTCATTGGCAGTAAGGCAGCCTCATCCAATCGTTGGCTATCTTTCAGAGGCAGCGTCGCAGGTTTTCCAGCAGAAGGCTCTGCGGGAGTGAAAAGCGAATCCAGCTTTCCGGGAAGAGGGCAATGCGCTTGTGCCCGATCAAAATCAGCAGTTTGAATACGTAATTGCGCAGTTCTAGCATGTTTGTCTTTTTTCAAATACGGGTAATGCCGAGTGCCGTAACGCGCAATGTCTTTAGCAATTCCTTCCTTAGAGTGCCTCTTAGCAAAGTAACTCACCCGCAGTAACAATGCGGTAATGGCCTCAGTGTCGTTCTTTCGAATTAAGTAGTAACCATGCTTTGGAAACCAGACCGTTCCGCCCGTGGCTATTTTCCAGCAGCTTTCCACCAGCTTATTGATTTTAAGAGGATGACGCACGCAGTTACCATCAACCATCAACAGGTAATGATAATGCTGTGCTGGTGCCTGATTCTGTTCTCTGACCCAAAACACTCGGGCAAAGCTTTTGGGATACTCCTTCCTTAAAGCAGGAATCAATAGCTGATGAAAGCGGGTAATAACGCGGTTGTTAGCCGTGTACTGAGGCAGATGAAAATCATAACGGATTGCCAGAAAACGAGAGCAACTGGCATAAGTCCTATCAACGGCCTTGAACAATGAATTCATGATCTTCACATCCTGCTGACGCTCTTCAGGCATGACTGGCCAGAGAACATCGTCATACAGAAATTTACCTTTAGCCCGGATGTCCGGATAAACCGTACTGCGCGTAATATTATTAATTACCGGTTCATGATGGGTTGAATCTAGACTGCCAGTTTTACTGTTTATCATAGGGTTACGGCTGTATCAGAATCACATATTGATAACGATTTGATGCGCTGGTTGTTTCAAATAGTTGCATCAGCAGATAAAAAGAAAGGCTGGAAATTCCAGCCCTGTTTAGAGGTTTAGCAGCAGTTATCGAGCCACTGTTCATACTGTGTGACTGTCCAGCCCATAGTTCTGCCTGCACGTTTTTTTGGCGTAGGAAACTCACCGCTGATTACCCAACGGTAAAGGGTGGTTCGGCTGCAATTCAGAAGGTCAAGCATCTCACAAATACGGATCAGACGTTGAGGTCCCGGAAGGTGACTGACAGTCGTTGATAAAGAATTGATGTGTTTCATGTTAAATCTCTCGGTAGCGAATCAATATGAAACGTATCTTAAAAACCGAGAGTGCTTGTGTCGTGGTTACCCTGGAAAGATACCCTGGATACCCTTGCTAACTTTTTGAAATTTATTTATTTTTTATTTCGGGCTGCTCTTTGATTTTTTTTGACGTCATGAATGTCGGTTTCTGTGCGATTTAGCCAGCCCATTGCTTCACGCAACATCTTTAGGCACTTATCATCACTTATGGGCAATTTTTGCTCATAAGACCAAAATAGCTTCGCTCTCTGCACAACGAGTTCCAATAATTCGGTAGCAATAGGCAGCGCGCCTTTCGAAGTAATTATTCGGCCTTTGTCATATAAGCTTGCTATCACGGCTATGAAAAATTCTTCACGCTTCTGCGCATATAATTCACCACCCTCTACTGGAACCGCTAACCTTTGATTGAGATAGGCTATTTGTTTTTTCAACTCGTCATTTTCTGCCTTTAACTCCTTTACAGTATCGGGTTCTATCAATTCATTTGGCGAGATAGCGTTAAGGTTAATTTCCAGAACTGAAGTAATTTCACTGCGCAGAAAACCACAATCAGCCAACTTATCACTATTCATGACGTCATCACTGACTGCCCGCAGTGCCGCCTCGGCATTAGGATAATAGTCAGGAGCACCGATGTTTGGCGCGCCATGTTTATTCAAGAGCTGGTATGGGGCAACGGGTGAAGTGTCATACCAGCTTTCATATCTAAACCAGTACAGCGAAGGCTGATGCTCTGAACGTCGATACTTTTTCAACGCTAAAAGACACAGAACGTTGTAGCTCTGATCTGGATAACGCTGTTTGAGATGTTCAAAAAGAGTCTTAACACTGATGAATCGTTCTGTATCTGACTGGCGCGCGAGTTGCTCATTACGCAGTTGCTGAATGGAATCGTCGAAACTCATGGCTTGTTTTTGTCCTGCAATCCTGGGATGGTTCAGATAAGGCTGTGTTTATGATTGAACTCGAACGACTGTCAGGCTTTTGAAGATAGGAAATCAGGTTTCTGGCAACCGGCCAGCCAGACATTTAAACCCACACTACTTACGTCACCCAGCCATTCACTTACGTCACCCACTACATCACCTGAATCGCACCCAAAGAAAAAGGAGTCAGACGATTTCTCATCTAACTCCTTGTTTTATTTGGTGGCCCCTGCTGGGTTTGAACCAGCGACCAAGCGATTATGAGTCGCCTGCTCTAACCACTGAGCTAAGGGGCCAGCGGAGCGGGGATTATAAAGTATCTCTTCAGGGCGATCCAGCA
>Ga0157359_1000138_pt1 | contig 22812 bp, 14 predicted proteins | sample AttcapACBM3_FD_111482 | JGI IMG/M metagenome (GOLD analysis project Ga0157359, IMG submission 111482) | Fungus gardens microbial communities from leaf cutter ant in Botucatu, State of São Paulo, Brazil - Atta capiguara ACBM3 | ecosystem: Host-associated > Fungi > Mycelium > Unclassified ...
CTTTACGCCGGACGCACCGCTGGCCGACGGCGAGCACGCGCTGGTCGTTGACGGCACCGATGCAAACGGCAACGCCAGCAGCAGCACCGTCGACGTCATCATCGACACCAGCGAAACCGTGCCCGGCCTGACCGACGACGCCGGTAACCCGGTCGCCGACGGCGCAACCACCAGCGACAGCACGCCAACGATTGGCGGTGATGGCATGCAGCCCGGATCCACCGTGACCGTCTCGGACGGCGACAGCGAACTCGGCACCGCCACCGTCGGCGAGGACGGCAGCTGGACCTTCACCCCGGATGCTCCGCTGGACGACGGCGAGCATGCGCTCGTGATCGACGGCACCGATGCGGACGGCAATGCGGTGAACGACACCGTGAACGTGAACGTCGACACCAGCGCCACCGCGCCCGGCCTGACCGACGACGCTGGTAACGCAGTGGCCGATGGCAGCACCACCAGCGACAGCACGCCAACGATTGGCGGCGGCGGCATGCAGCCGGGCTCAACCGTGACCGTCTCTGACGGCGACAGCGAACTCGGCACCGCCACCGTGGGCGAAGACGGCAGCTGGACCTTCACGCCTGACGCACCGCTGGCCGACGGCGAGCACGCCCTGGTCGTTGACGGCACCGACGCGGACGGCAACGCGGTCAGTGACACCGTCGACGTCAACATCGACACCAGCGCCACCGTGCCGGGCCTGACCGACGACGCCGGTAACCCTGTCGCCGACGGTGCGACCACCAGCGACAGTACCCCGACGATCAGCGGCGGCGGCATGCAGCCCGGCTCCACCGTCACCGTCTCCGACGGCGACACCGAGCTAGGCACCGCCACCGTCGACGCCGACGGCAGCTGGAGCTTCACCCCGGACGCACCGCTGGACGACGGCGAGCATGCTCTGGTCATTGACGGCACCGACGCGGACGGCAACGCGGTGAACGACACCGTGAACGTGACCGTCGACACCAGCGCCACCGCGCCGGGCCTGACCGACGACGCCGGTAATCCGGTCGCTGACGGTGCGACCACCAGCGACAGCACCCCGACCCTCAGCGGCGGCGGCATGGAGCCGGGCTCCACCGTGACCGTCTCCGACGGCGACACCGAGCTCGGCACCGCCACCGTGGGCGAGGACGGCAACTGGACCTTTACGCCGGATAGCGCACTGGCCGACGGAGAACACGCGCTTGTGATCGACGGCACCGATGCGAACGGTAATGTCATGAACGACACCGTGAACGTGACCGTCGACACCAGCGCCACCGTACCGGGCCTGACCGACGACGCCGGTAATCCGGTCGCTGACGGTGCGCCCACCAGCGACAGCACCCCGACCCTCAGCGGCGGCGGCATGGAACCGGGCTCCACCGTGACCGTCTCGGATGGCGACACCGATCTCGGCACCGCCACCGTGGACGCCGACGGCAACTGGACCTTCACGCCGGACACACCGCTGGCAGACGGCGAGCACGCGCTCGTGATCGACGGCACCGATGCGGACGGCAATGCGGTGAACGACACCGTGAACGTGAACGTCGACACCAGCGCCACCGCGCCCGGCCTGACCGACGACGCCGGTAACGCAGTGGCCGATGGCAGTACCACCAGCGACAGCACGCCAACGATTGGCGGCGGCGGCATGCAGCCCGGATCCACCGTGACCGTCTCTGACGGCGACAGCGAACTCGGCACCGCCACCGTCGATGCGGACGGCAGCTGGACCTTCACCCCGGATGCTCCGCTGGACGACGGCGAGCACGCGCTCGTGATCGACGGCACCGATGCGGACGGCAATGCGGTGAACGACACCGTGAACGTGAACGTCGACACCAGCGCCACCGTGCCGGGGCTGACCGACGATGCCGGTAATCCGGTCGCTGACGGCAGCAGCACCAGCGACAGCACGCCGACCCTCAGCGGCGGCGGCATGCAGCCCGGTTCTACCGTGGTGATCTCCGACGGCGACACCGACCTTGGCACCGCCACCGTGGACGCCGACGGCAGCTGGACCTTCACACCGGACGCCCCGCTGGACGACGGCGAGCACGCCCTCGTCATCGACGGCACCGACGCGAACGGTAATGCGGTGAACGACACCGTGAATATCACCGTTGACACCAGCGAGACCGTCCCGGGCATGACCGACGACGCCGGTAACCCGGTCGCCGACGGCAGCAGCACCAGCGACAGCACCCCGACCATTAACGGCGGCGGCATGCAGCCGGGCTCCACCGTAACCGTCTCGGACGGCGACACCGAAATCGGCACCGCCACCGTGGACGCGGACGGCAACTGGACCTTTACACCGGATACCGCGCTGGCCGAGGGCGAGCACGCGCTTGTGATCGACGGCACCGATGCGAACGGTAATGCGGTAAACGACACCGTGAATATCACCGTTGACACCAGCGCTACCGTACCGGGCCTGACCGACGACGCCGGTAACCCGGTCGCCGACGGTGCGACCACCAGCGACAGCACCCCGACCCTCAGCGGCGGCGGCATGCAGCCCGGCTCCACCGTGGTCATTACCGACGGCAGCACGCCAATCGGCGAAGCTACCGTGGACGCCGACGGCAACTGGACGTTTACGCCAGATACTGCGCTGGACGATGGCGAACACACGCTTATCACTGGTGGTATCGATGCCAACGGCAACAATGTCAGCAATTCTGTAGAGGTCATCATCGACACCAGCGCCACCGTGCCGGGCCTGACCGACGACGCCGGCAACCCGGTCGCCGACGGTGCGACCACCAGCGACAGCACCCCGACCATTAACGGCGGCGGCATGCAGCCCGGCTCCACCGTAACCGTCTCCGACGGCGACACCGAGCTCGGCACCGCCACTGTCGACGCTGACGGTAACTGGACCTTTACACCGGATACCGCGCTGGCCGACGGCGAGCATACCCTGGTTGTCGACGGTACAGATGCCAGCGGTAATCATGTCAATGACACCATTAATGTCGTGGTGCAAACCGCGCCGTCTATGGAAATCGTTGATGATAACGGTACCGCTATTCTGGATGGCGACACCATCAGTGACAGTACGCCAACGTTCAATGGTAAAAACTTTGAACCTGGAACCACGATTGTCATCGCAGACGGCGATACCACGCTGACTACTGTGACTGTAGGCGCAGATGGCAACTGGACCTTCACACCAACCGCTGGATTGATTGACGGTGCGCATGCCATCGAGGTCACCGTTACCGATCCACAGGGCGTCAGTGCCAGCGGCGTCTTCAACGTCACTGTCGATACCACACCGCCGGAAGGGGTTGATATCTCTACGGTCACGATGGTCGATAACGACGGTGCCACCATCACCGCAGCCGGTATCACAGCAGATAACACGCCAACCTTCAGTGGTACAGCGCTGGAGCCGGGCGCGACCGTGATTATTCGCGATGGTGAAACCGTATTGGGTGAAACCACGGTCAGCGAAGATGGCAGCTGGTCCTTTACACCTTCAACCTCGCTTGACGATGGTGAACATCAGTTCACATTCGAAGTCACCGATGCAGTCGGTAACAGCAGTGGCGTATCTGAAGCGCTGGACCTGTCAATCTCCGCAACTAAAGGTATCAACACCGGTGTTGTGGTGACCGATGATGCCGGCAATGTAATTGTGAATGGTGAAGCCATTAACGACAGCACACCGACCTTTAGCGGCCAGGATCAGACGCCAGGCGTAACAGTCACCATCGCCGATGGTGAAACCGTGCTGGGCAGTGTCGTGGTTTCTGAGGACGGAAGCTGGAGCTTTACGCCTGATACCGCGCTGGCTGACGGTAACCATGCATTAATCGTGACCGTAACAGATGCGGAAGGAAACACCCGTACAGACACTGTTAACGTCGTGGTCGACACCGTTGCGCCAGAGATCATTGATCTGGCCGCAGTTGTCGTCTCTGATGATGCTGGTAATGCGTTAGCTGCTGGCAGCGCGATCAGTGACACCACGCCGGCCTTCAGTGCCTCAGGACTGGAAGCAGGCACCACCGTTATCGTTCGCGATAACGATACGGTATTGGGTGAAGCGCAGGTTGCAGATGACGGCAGCTGGTCATTCACGCCATCTGAAGCGCTGGCTGATGGTGATCACAGCTTTACGTTTGAAACAGTCGATGCGGCAGGTAACAGCAGCGGTAAATCAGACGCTGTCAGCTATGTGGTGGACTCTGTGGCACCTGAAGGCGTGGACATTACTACGGTAGTGATCACGGATGAAGTGGGTGCAACTATCGATACAGCCGAAATCCAGAGCGACAGCAAACTCACCTTCAGCGGCAGCGATCTTGAGCCTGGTACCACTGTCACAATGTACGACAAAGGCCAGGTTGTCGGTGAAACCACCGTCGCCGAAGATGGCAGCTGGACTTTCACCGCCACTGACGGATTGTATGATGGCAGCCATGAAGTGACCTTTACTGTCACAGACGCGGCAGGCAACAGCAGCGATCCATCCGGCACGCTGGATCTGAATGTGCAGGCCATTACGCTGACGGCCTCCGACAATGTCAGCTCAGGTGCCGCGGTAGGCTTTACCTATCCGGTTGATGTCAGTGAGGATCTGGGAACCATCCTGCAGGACGGCGGGTTAATCGCGTTCAACAATAAGATCGTCAGTGATCCGATTGTGGTCGCAGACGGCACCATTATCGATCTTGATGTAACCGCGACTTCTTCTGCCTTCATTAACGTCGCCAGTAACTCGACACTGGTGTTGCAGAAGTATGACTCGTCAACCAGCACCTGGGTCACCGTGTCTGAAGAGAACAGCGGAAACCTGTTTGGCATGTTTGGACTGGGTGCATCGACGTCCACCATCACGCTAACCGGGCTGACTGCCGGCCAGTATCAGCTGGTTTACACCACCAGCGGTATTAACGTCGGCGTAAGCTTTAATCTGGACGCCTCTAAAACCGTCTATACGCTGGCGGAACAGGGCACACCGACCGACTACACCACCGCAACCGGCAATGTGATAACAGACGTCGACAGCGTTTATGGTGCAGATGGTATTCCGCACAGTGCCTACACCTCTGTGAGCGCGGCGAGCGTGACCAACAGTGATGGCACCGTGACCTCTGTCACGCTGGATGCAGCCACCAAAACCGCCACGCTGGTCGGTCAGTATGGCACGCTGGTCATCAACGCTGATGGCAGCTATGTCTATACCCCGATCTCATCCATGGACAGCATCGGTAAGGTGGATTCGTTTACCTATACCATTACTGACTCTGCGACGGGACTGAGCTCATCAGCTCAGATTCACGTACAGATTGGTACAACAAACGAAGCGCTGGATCTGAGCTGGGATGCTACCGATCCTTCTGCAACAGCCGTGACGGATATCGCTTCCAGCAACGAGGCGAATGCCAGCGTTACGGTGACTTACGAGTCATCCAGCGCGACGAATACCGACGTTAAGCTGGTCGCAGGCGGGACCGAGAACTACAGTTCGACCTTTACCCTGGCAGGGAATGACGACCTGGTTACCGGTTCGCTGACGTTAACCACCGAGTGGGGATTATTCGGCAACAACTTTGACTCACCATTGAACATCACTTATGCCGTGCAAATGCAGAATAGTGATGGCACATGGACCACGGTGAAAACGCAGACTGCCGTCGTAGCAGCCGGACAGCACAATGAAGAAGTTATCCAGAACCTGGAGATGTCGTCGCTGCTGGACGGCCTGGGTGAGGGGACCTACCGCGTGGCGATTTCAACAACTGGCGCAACAAACGTGGTGAAACTGGATATGTCAGTTCAGACAGTCAGCCCCACCGAGTACGTTATCACCGCGAATGAGGTCGCAACCGGCAACGTGCTGACCGACGAAGGCACAGACGGTGCAGTTGATAAGCTCAGCTCTATCTATACACGGATGTATGCCAAGGCCGGTGACAGCACCAGCGATGTAACGGTCGATAACAGTTATACCTGGGTCACCGAAAGTGGCGTCTCCATAGCGGGTCAGTATGGCACCCTGGTGATCTATAACAACGGTGCTTATACCTACACCCCTGCCACGACTACACTGCCAGCCGGCTCTGAAGACGTCTTCACCTATGCGCTGAAAGGGGCCAATGGTGAAGTGGTTAATGCTACCGTTACGATCCATCTGGGTGTTGAAGTCAACGGCAGCAATGGCGGTGCGCTGGTGTTCCACGGCACTGAAGTCAATGATGTGTTTGATGTGTATGACACCAGCTTCGCCTCGGTAGATGGCGCGGCTGGCGACGATACACTGGCATGGCATGGCAATGGCCAGCTGGTCTTGAGCGACGTCGCGGCGAAAGTCAGCAATATCGAATCAATCATGCTGACCTCAACCACCAGCAGTGAAAACCTGGTACTGGATGCGCAGAGCGTGGAAGATGTCACCAGCGAAAGTAATGCTCTCTATATCAAGGGAATCGCTGGCGACAGCGTGACGCTGGAAGGCACCTGGATCAACAGTGGTACGGTGATTGTCGACAGCATCACTTATACGCACTACACCAGCACCACTGCTGCCGGTACCCTGGTCGATATCTACGTGCAGCAGGGGGTTAATCTCTCTTCAGCCACCTATACGGATAGCCAGAATGGGACGGAATATACCGTTACCGCTGCGCAGGATGTAACCGGTACGGCAAGCGACGATATCTTTAACGTGAGCGATACCAGCTTTACCCACATTGATGGCGGTGAAGGTCTGGATACGCTGGTGTGGAGCGGTACGGGCACACTCACACTCAGCGATCTGCAGTCCAAAATCAGTAACATCGAAGAGATCGAGCTGGTGAATGACAGTGCAGTGAATAATCTGGTTGTCACCGCGCAAAACGTGGCGGACATCACCGATGCTGATAACACGTTGTTTGTTAAAGGTGCCATCACAGACACACTGACGCTCTCTGGTAGCTGGACGCTGTCAGGCAGTGAAGTGGTCAACAATGTGGATTACGTCCATTACGTTGGTACCACCGCTGATGGTCAGACGGTGAATCTCTATGTTGATCGCGACATGAAACTGAGCAGCACCGAAACCGCGTCTGAAAACAATGCGGCCGACGTAACGGGCGATGTTGCCCTGCTCAGCGACAGCGTGGCACAGAGCACCACGATGAACACCGCAACCAGCAGCTTTACCAGTGAGAGCTTCACGGTTAACAGCATCAGCGATCTGCAGGAGATTAACGTCAGCGTGACCGGGGCGTCGATCAATGCCAGCAATACTGTCTCGGTGAACTGGTCGTTGCAGGTTTACAACGAGCAGACGCTGCGCTGGGACAACGTGACCACCGGCACACAGGCGATCACCAGCGGTAGTCCGCTGAATGTTTCGCTGGCGGGTCAGAATGCGGGAACCTACCGCATCGTGGTCGACAGCACGCAGTCCGGACATCCTGGCTTCCTGTGGTCTACCAGCTATGACGCGCTCACCATGAAAGTGGCAGTGAACATCGTCAGCACCACCGACTATAAAGTCAGCTCCAGCTCCAGCGTCAATGGTTCGGTCTTTACCAGCGACAGCACCAGTGACAGTTCGCTGGTAGTGACGTCGATAACGGCGGGTATTGTGACCGGTGCCGCAAGCTATACGTTGGTTGCCGCTGCGGGAACCACTATCGCGGGTACTTACGGCACGCTGACGATTAAGAACGATGGCAGCTATAGCTACACACTGAATAGCGACTCGGTGATCAAACTGACCGGCAGTGAAGATTCATTCACCTATGTTCTGGGGGACGGAAGCACCAAAAATCTGGTGATCACGCTGGGTGTCTCCGTGGATGGCTCTGAAGGTGGCGCGCTGATCTTTGCCGGTACCGTTGGCGATGACAGCTTCACCGTTCACGACACCCAGTTCACCTCGGTGGACGGGAAGTCGGGTCAGGATACGCTGGTCTGGAATGGCACAGGCGAGCTGAATGTCAGTGAGATTGCGGACAAAGTGAACAATATCGAAATCATCGATCTGCAGGATAACGCCCAGGCAACGGCGCTGCTGATTGGTGCCGATGATATTGAGAAAATCACGGATGCCAGCAATGTGCTGTATGTCAGGGGTGGCAGCAATGACTCCCTTTCACTGCAGGGCGTGTGGGCTGTTAACGGCGTGGAAACGCTGAATAACATCACCTACACCCTCTACACCAGCACGGCGCTGGATGGCACGGCAATCAAACTCTATGTTCAGCAGGGTCTGCAATTCAACGAAGTGACAGAGCATCTTGCCGGTTCCATCCAGGATGTCTCCGCCGATCTGACCGTGGTATCGGTGAGCCAGAACGGTGAAACCACCGCGATCACTGACGATGCGGTGAGCGTCAAAGGTGCCTACGGCACGCTGGTTATCGATGAAGCGGGTCACTACAGCTACGTGGTGGATGATGCGTATGCGCACAGCGGCAACACTGACACCTTCACCTATGCCCTGTCAGACGGCAGCAATGCTTCTCTGAGCTTTAACCTGGGCGTTGATGTTGATGGCAGTGCAGGCGGCGAGATCACCTTCACCGGTACCCGCGGTGGAGATGTTTTCGAAGTCTATGACACCGATTTCACCTCTATCAACGGTGCAGAGGGTAACGATACGCTGGCCTGGCATGGCACAGGAACGCTGAACCTCAGTGATATCTCGGCCAGGGTCAACAATATCGAAACCATCGACCTGATGACGGATGCCGGAAAAGACAATCTGGTCGTAAGTGCAGAAAGTCTGCTGAAGGTCACTGATAACGATAATACGTTATATGTCAGAGGGGAAAATGGCGACACGGTGACGCTGAATGGTAACTGGGAGCAGGCAGACGGAATAGTGGCAAATGGGGTTAACTATAACCATTACACCAGTTCTGCAGCCGATGGCTCCGTGGTACAGTTATATATTGAAGACGATATCACCATCGGATAATTAATATCCGCATTAAAAGCAGGCTGGGTTATTTATACCAGCCTGCTACTTCCCCGCGCTTTAAGCCACCTTTTATGACGGAGATATATTTAATTATCTAAACATCATGAAAAAAATTATTATCATTTTGCACTGCATTCTTATTACCCAATATTCTTTTGCTGCCGATCAAAAACTTTTTTCAGGCAGCGAGCCAGCCATTAATGAAGCACCGGCAGGTTTCTGGGGCGTATTTTCTAAAACGCCGGACCCCGGAACCTTACCTGCGGGCGGCTCTGCGCTGGCAGACAAATTACAAATTAATCCGGCAGAAATTGAAATGCAGCCTGCAGCGTCGAACGGGGCTGAAAACTTTCCGGCTGACTGGCAGGCGGCTATCCAGCTGGCGGTGAATCATCATCCCTCCATCAGCAGCAGCATTGCGACGCTGGAGTCATCAGGGTTCACCATTGATGCTGCAAAAGCGGGCTATCTGCCCTCTGTAAAAGCGGGTATCACAACCGGTCGACAGCAGGATGAAGGCAGCGGCCATATCGCAACCGTCGGCCTCTCTCAGATGCTTTACGACTTTGGTAAAACCGGCAGCGCGGTCGATCAGGCCAGCGCGAAATATCTGCGCCAGCAGGCCACTGTTCTGATGCAGATCGATACCATTATCGAACAAACCGCACTGGCACTGAATGAAGTTTATCGCTCGACGCAGCTGCTTGATAACTCGAAGAAAGAGGTAAAAGCCCTGCGGGATATCCTGGCGCTGACGCAAATGCGTGCCGATGCCGGAGCCAGCACACGGGTGGATCCGGTTCAGGCGCAGGCGCGTGTTGAAGCGGCCCAGGCAGAGCAACTGGATCTGGAAATCAAACTCCAGCAGCAGAAATACCATCTGCAATCATTGCTGGGACAGCCGGTTGCCGAAAAGAAAATATCCGCGCCGATCTCGCTGCTGCCGCTGATTGAGCGTCAGAATGCCCGGATTGATTTAAACCGTAACCCGACTATTTTAGTTGCCCAGGCCGATGCCGCCGTGGCACTGGCCGAGTTACGTAATTACAAAGCGCAGCGCTATCCCACTTTATCGCTTGAAGCCAATACTAATAAATATATCGGCGATATTGCGGATTATCAGCGCCATAGCCAGTACCAGAACGTTTATCTGTCTGTTAACAGCACGCTTTATCAGGGTGGTGCATTAGTGGCGCAGGAAAGTGCCAGTGCCCGCGCACTGGAAGCGGCCAGAACCACTATAGCCAGTAAAAAACTGGAGATCAGCGATCAGCAACGGAATTATTTCCAGAGCGTAACGGGATTACAAAAAAATATCAGCCTGCTGACGCGTCGTATGAAAACTATTATGGAGACGCGCTCCCTTTATCGTGAGCAATATTTATCACTGGGTAACCGAAACGTACTCGACTTACTTAACGCCGAACAGGAAATAAGCCGTGCTCAGCAGGATTTAATTAATGCCCGCTGCGATCTGTGGGCCTCCTCGGTTAATTATCTGGTAGTAACCGGTATGGCACGTGAAGCATTTGATTTAAATAATAAGGTCATTCAGGGACTGCGCATTGCGCCGTAATTCTGTCAGCAATTAAGAGAAGATGATAATGAACACGATATCTGACAGCGAAAATGCATCAGCACAGCCTGAGGCTAAAAAGGCTTACACCCCCTGGCTCGACGCGCTGCTGCTGGTGGCAAAACATTACCGCCTTGATGGTTCACCTGAGCGAGTGAAAGGCGAAGCGGAATGGCACATGCAGCACCTTTCACAGGATGCCCTGATTGAAAATATGGCGCGCCAGCTCGGCCTGCTGGTGATTTTTGACGCGTTTGACCCGGATCAGCTCGATCCGTGGCGCATGCCGTTGATCGTCGATTTCGGTCCTCGCGGCGTCGGCGTCATCACCACAGTGGGCGAAGAGGGTCAGGTCAGCGTGATGCTGAGCGGTGAAAAACAGCTGCAGACCACGCTGAGTATTGAAGATCTGTCGCAGCATGCACAGCGCGTACTGCTGGCGAAGCCGGAGTCTTCCGTGCCGGATGCGCGGGTGGATGACTATATTAAGCCGCATCGTGCTGACTGGCTGTGGCAGACCATTCTTCGTGAGTGGCCAGCCTATGTAAACGTCATGTTTGCGTCGTTGATCTCCAACGTGCTGGGCCTCTCAGCGATGCTCTTCACCATGCAGGTGTATGACCGGGTGATCCCTTCCCAGTCCGTTCCCTCTCTCTGGGTACTGTTTGGCGGCGTCATGATCGCCCTGACCTGCGTGTTTGTGATGCGCATTATCCGCACGCATATCTCTGATGCAGCCGGTAAAAGCGCGGATCTGCGCATCTCCGATCGCGTCTTTGGTCACGCGCTGCGGATCCGTAACGATCAGCGTCCCAAATCGACCGGATCGTTTATTGCTCAGATCCGCGAGCTGGAACAGATCCGTGAGCTGATTACCTCGACCACCATTTCAGCAATTGCCGATCTGCCTTTTTTAATCATCTTTCTGTTTATCCTCTGGTTACTGGGTGGATGGCTGGTGCTGGTTCCGCTGGCGGCGATTCCGCTGATTGTTATTCCGGGCCTGCTGGCGCAGGGTTCGCTGGCGAAGCTCTCCAAAGCGACCATGCGCGAGTCCGCAGTGCGCAGCGCTATGCTGGTTGAGACCGTACAGGGCATGGATGACATCAAGCTGCTGCGCGCAGAGCCCTACTTTCAGAACCAGTGGAATCACCTGAATGAGGTAATCAGTAAATCTTCACAGAAGCAGCGTTTTGTCAGCGGCCTGCTGATGAGCTGGACCAGTGAAGTCCAGACCGTTGCCTATGTCAGCGTGGTGCTGGTGGGTGCCTTTTTTGCCATGAGCGGTGACCTCTCTACCGGCGTGTTAATTGGCTGCTCAATGCTGGCGTCACGCATGATGGCACCGCTGGGCCAGCTGGCGATGATATTTGGCCGCTGGCAGCAGGCCAAAGTGGCCCGTGAAGGACTGGAGAACCTGCTTAACAGCGAGGTCGATCAGCCAGAACGCAGCATCCGCATTCATCGTCCCCGTATTAACGGCGAATATAGCCTTTCCGACGTCATCTATCGCTACGATCCGAACTCCCCTGATCCGGTGCTGACGGTGAAAAAGCTGACCATTAAAGCCGGTGAGAAAGTGGCGCTGCTGGGACGTAACGGGTCCGGTAAATCAACGCTATTGCAGCTGATGGCGGGTCTGTTGCAGCCGGGCGAAGGTGCCCTGCTGCTGGATGGCGTGCGGCTTTCCTCCATTGACCCGCTGGATGTAAGGCGTGACGTCGGGCTGCTTACCCAGAACGCATCCCTGTTCTACGGCACGATCCGCGAGAGCTTACGCCTGGGCATGCCACTGGCGACGGAAGAGGAGATGCTTCAGGCCCTGGAGATCAGCGGCGCACTCGACTTTATTCAGCGCTTGCCGGAAGGCATGGATTATCTATTACAGGAAGGCGGCAAAGGCTTGTCTGGCGGACAGCGTCAGCAGCTGCTGCTCGCGCGCACCCTGCTCCGCCAGCCCAGCGTGTTGTTGCTGGATGAACCTACCGCCTGGCTGGATGATGCCGCTGAAAAACATCTGATTGAACGACTGATGACGTGGATGGGCAACCGCACATTAATTATCGCCACTCACCGGCCGGCGGTATTGCAGCTGGTTGACCGCATCATGCTGATCGATAAAGGCAGGATTGCGCGGGATGGCTCAAAAGCAGAGATGCTGGTCACCCGGCCCGAAGCCAGTGCCGCGCCTCATCAGGGCAAAGTCAATGTTAAACCGCAGGGAGCACAGGCATGAGTTTCTCCTTATTCCGCAAAAAGAAGTATCAGCGTTCCCGTCAGCGCGTCTCTTCCGGCGGTCTGATCATCATGTCGGTGCTGGTCATGCTGCTGCTGTTCTTTGTCTGGGCTTCTAACTTCGAACTGGATGAAGTCACCGTTGGTGTCGGGAAAGTGGTACCCAGCTCACACGAGCAGATCATCCAGTCACTGGAGGGCGGTATCCTCAAAGAGCTGAAGGTTCACGAAGGCGATGTGGTTGAGGCGGGTCAGGTGCTGGCATTGCTGGATCCCACCCAGATTGACTCGGGTGTGCAGGAGAGCACGTCGCGTTTACGTGCTGCGCTGGCGACGGCGGCCCGCTTACAGGCTGAGACCGCAGGCACGCCGCTGACCTTTCCGCCGGAAGTATTAGCGGATCCGCCACTGGTGGCTGCTGAGACGGCGCTTTATCACTCGCGTCGTGAGAACTACAGCAAAACTATCAGCGGCCTGACCGAAGCGCTGAGTCTGATTAACCGCGAGCTGCAGCTGACCTCATCACTGGTGGCAAAAGGCGCGGCCAGTAACGTGGAAGTACTACGCCTGAAACGTCAGGCTAACGACCTGCAAAGTAAGCTCAACGACGCGGAAAATAACTATATCGTGCAGGCCCGTGAAGAGCTGGCAAAAGCCAACGCCGAAGCGGCATCTCAACGCTCCATTATCATCGGGCGAGCGGACTCACTGAAGCGCACAGTCGTTGTCACGCCGGTCAGAGGGATCGTTAAAGATATCGAGGTGAACACCGTTGGCGGCGTTATCCCGCAGCGCGGCAATCTGATGGAGATTGTGCCACTGGATGAGCAGCTGATGATTGAGGCGCAGATCGCCCCGCGCGATGTCGCCTTTATCACGCCAGGCCAGCGTGCGGTGGTAAAGCTGACCGCGTATGACTACAACATCTATGGGGGTCTGGAGGGCAAAGTGGCTTCTATTTCGCCCGACACTATTCAGGACGAAGTTCATCGCGACCAGTACTATTATCGCGTCTACATCCGCACTGATAAGGATTATCTGGTGAATAAAAAGGGCAAAAAGTTTCCGGTTTATCCGGGGATGATCGCAATGGGTGAGATCCATACCGGCAGTAAAACCATCATGGAGTATCTGATGAAACCGCTGAACCGGGCGAAAGAAGCGCTGCGGGAGAGGTAAACACAGGGTTTGCCGCCCCTGCTGGTGGGGCAGCAAACACCGGATTTCACGCACTTATTTACCCGTCAATCAGGCAATCAGAACTCCCCCTTTTCTGTCCTCATATTCTTTTACCCTCTCAAAATATTTAAAACATTTCCATCCCGGTGGTCAGTCAGGCCTCCGGGTTGTGGCCATGTTTTAATATTTACAGGGCATAAGGCCTTTGCTTAGATGATAACTGACAACGTGAATAACAGATTAAGCGGAACCTGATGATGAAGGCGCTGACTGAGCGACAACTGACGATTATGCGACAGCTTATTTCTCATAACAGTTATGTGAGCCTGCACGCTATTTCAGAAAAAACAGCCATCACCACCCGGACGTTACGCCGCGACATTGCCGATATAAATGAAAAGCTGTCTGAACATGGGATCAGCCTCAGCGGTAAAAGTGGGAGAGGCATCACAATTAAATTTGCTGACGCACAGTCAGAAATAGCCGCACGCCGGATTTTCTCAACAGAAGCGGATGATTTCAGCAGCAACTTCAGGATGCTGAAAATAGCGTCAGACCTGTTAATGCTGTCACCCAGAAGTTCATCGATCAGTGAACTGGCAGACAAATATTTTATCAGCCGGGCTTCGATAGTAAATGATTTAAAAACATTAGAAGCCTGGTTACATCAGTTTGATTTAACCTTATTAAAAAGTCGGGTCGGCACCAGCATAAAAGGCAGTGACCAGAATATTCGCATGGCGATGAAAGCGCTGGTATTAAAATCGATTTATAACCGTCAGGACATGATGGAAAGCCGTCTGGATGAAAGCACGTTGCAGGAGCTTTCAGAAAAATTTGGTCAGCAGGCTGTCCACTTTACCCTGCAATTAATTAATTTTATTGAACAGCAACTGCAGTATACGATTAGCGATCCTTACTACATTAATTTGTTTACCCATATCCTGGTGCTGATTCACCGGAGTCATTCGCCGATGCACAGGACGGATGCCCGCGCGGTGACCATGAGCCGGGTCAGCGACCATCACGCCTGGCAGGTTTCGCTGGCAGTGATAGAACGCATCGAAACCGCTTACAACACGGTACTGGTAGCTGAAGAGTCTCACTCTATCTATCAGTATCTGGTCTCCTCCGGTAAGGCGGGCGGCGAGATGCCACAGCATGATGACTCGCTGATATCCGAACGTGAAACCCGCTTTGCTGAGGCGCTGATTGCCCGCGTAGCGCAGCGCATCAACATCGAAATCACCACTGACCAGAACCTGCAGGCTTCGCTGTCCTCGCATATCAAGCCGATGCTGAACCGCCTCCGATATCACATCCGGATTAAAAATCCGCTGCTGCATGATATCCGGACCGAGCTGGGAACGGTCTTCGCCGCCGTCAAAGCGGTCATCAGCCAGCTGACGGAGGAGTACAGCCTGGATGAGATCAGTGACGATGAGGTGGCGTACCTGACCGTGCATATTCAGGCCGCCATCGAAAACAGCATCAAGGTCAAGCGGGTATTGCTGGTCTGCTCCAGCGGTCTGGGCACCTCACAGCTGCTTTACGGGCGGATTATCCGCGCCTTTCCCGACTGGAAGATTATCGACATCGTGCCAGGGAAAAACATCGCGGATTCCCTGAAACGACATGAGTGTGACGTGGTGATCTCCACCATCCGGCTGGAGCCGCTGGAAAAACCGGTGGTCTATGTCTCGGCCCTGTTTTCAGCGAAAGATATCGCAAGAGTAACGGAGTGTCTGGTATCGAATTCGATTAATTAATAATGGAGAAGCAACATGACGACAGCTGTAGCTATTAATGAAGTCCTGAAAGAAGAATGTATTATTCTCGATGTCGACTGCCAGACAAAAGAACAGATTATTTCTCAGCTGACTGACCTGCTCTGCCAGAGCGGCGCGGTCACTGATAAAGCTGCGTTTCTGAACGATGTGTATCTGCGTGAGGAATTAGGCTCAACAGGTTTTGAAAATCACATTGCTATTCCGCATGGCAAATCTGCTGCCGTGGCCAAAACCCGGATTGCCGTCGGGCGTTTACGCCAGGATATTCCCTGGGAGACTATTGACGGCACCAAAGTCCGGCTGGTTATTCTTTTCGCAGTGAAAGAGTCTGATAAAGATGTCGGACATATCAAAATGCTCGCCAGAATATCCATCGCGCTAGGTGATGAAGATGTGGTCGAACAATTACTGAATGTGGAACACCGCGAAGAGATGTTTCATTTACTGCTATCCCGATCGGGGGCCTGAATAAACCGAAGCTATTTATGAAATAAAAGATTAAGGAGGTATTCCAGGTTGTAGCCATCCCTTCAGACCGAAAAACATAAATATAAAATTTTCACTGGAGAACGTTTATGAACATCATTGCCATTACCGCCTGTCCTACAGGTGTCGCCCACACCTACCTTGCCGAAAGTAATTTAAAAAAAGCGGCTAAAAAACTGGGCCTGAATGTATTAGTTGAAACCCAGGGCGCGATTGAGAGCGAATATATTTTCAGCGACGACGATATTCATCAGGCCGACGTGGTGTTAATCGCCGCAGATAAGAAAGTTGAGATGGCGCGCTTCCAGCACAAAAACGTGATCGAGGTTCCCGTCACCCGTGCCGCGAAAGACGCTGAAGGATTACTCAGCGCCATTGTGAACGGAGAACTGGCGCCCAGGCTGGTCGATTCCGCCCCTCAGAACAATACGTCTGAACCGGCTAACAGCGCGCGCGAGGCGTCAGGTTCCCGTTCCTGGATCTCAGAGTTTTATGTGCACCTGATCACCGGTGTGAACCTGATGATCCCGTTTGTAGTGGCTGGCGGCATTCTGATCGCCCTGAGCTTTTCATTCGGGATTACGGCGGCCACACCAGGGGACGCTAATTTCAGCCCGATAGCGAAGATGCTCTCTGACATCGGCGGCGGTTCGGCCTTTGCCCTGATGCTGCCGATTCTTGCGCTGGGGATCAGCCAGTCCATCAGCGGCAAAGCGGGCATCGTGGCAGGCGCGGTGGGCGGAATGATGGCGATCCACACCGGCTCCGGCTTCCTTGGCGCGCTAATTGCCGGCTTTCTGGCCGGATATATCACGCTACTCATCACCAACCATATTCATCTGCCCAAAGCGGTCGCCGGGTTAAAACCTATTTTAATCGTGCCGCTGCTGAGCGTGCTGCTGACCGGCGCACTGATGGTGCTGCTGATTGGTGAGCCAATCAAAATGCTGCTCGGCTGGCTGACCGCCTTCCTCAGTTCACTGGGTAACACCAACGCAGCCATCCTCGGCCTGCTGTTCGGCATGATGGTGGCCTTTGATATGGGCGGCCCGCTGAATAAAACCGTCTGCATGTTTGCGATCGGCCTGATGTCGAGCGGCATTTATGGACCGATTGCGGCCTGTATGGCGGCGGGCATGGTGCCGCCGCTGGGCATCGCGCTGGCGACCACCCTCTTCCGCCGCAAATTTACCGAGCAGGAGCGTGAGACTGGCAAAGTCACCTACATCCTCGGCCTCTCCTTCATTACCGAAGGCGCTATCCCTTTTGCGGTCGCCGATCCGCTGCGCGTCATCCCGGCCATTGTGGCGGGTTCCGGTTTAGCGGGCGCCCTGTCAATGATGCTGGGCTGTGCTTCCCGCGCGCCGCACGGCGGCATTTTCGTCATCTTCATTCCCAACGTGATCAGCAATGTCATGGGTTATCTGTTTGCGATTGCCGCAGGCAGTTTACTGACGGCGCTGATCCTGTTGTTCCTGAAAAAAGATATCTCCGTTCCTGCAAAACAAGGATAAAACCTATGCTTTACAACATGAAAGATCTGCTCAGCGTTGCCCAGCGTCATCAGTTTGGTGTGGGCGCGTTTAACATCGCCAGTGCGGAGTTTGGCCGCGTGGTGGTTGAGACTGCCGAGCGACTGGATTCCCCGCTGATTCTGGAGATCCATCCTGAAGAGATGGCGTTTACCGGCCCGGAATTTATCGGCTATCTGCGGACGCTGGCGATTCAGGCGCGTGTGCCGGTGGTGATCCATCTGGACCATGGCCGAACGCTGGAAGAGGTAATGAAAGCGATCTACGCCGGTTTTACCTCGGTGATGATTGACGCCTCCTCTCATCCTTTCGAGCAGAACATTGCGCTGACGAAGAAGATTGTCGAGATAGCGCACACGATTAATGTCTCTGTGGAAGCCGAGCTGGGCACCATCGGTGTGGCAGAAGGCAGCGGCGAAGGCGGCAGTAACGAGATTCTCTATACCGATCCACAGCAGGCCGCGACCTTTGTCCGCGAGACCGGCACCGATACGCTGGCGGTCGCCATCGGCACCTCGCATGGTCTCTACCCCAAAGGGAAGCAGCCGAAGCTGGATATCGAGCGTCTGCAGCAGATCCGTAAGGTGGTTGATATCCCGCTGGTGCTGCATGGCGGTTCGGGCAATAAAGACAGCGAAGTCGCAGAGTCGATCCGCTATGGCGTCGGTAAAATCAATATCTCCAGCGACATGAAGAAGGCGTTCTTTGTGGCGCTGGAACAGGAGCTGAAACAGGGCGGACACGAGCCTAATGCTCTGTTTGTTAAACCGATGCAGGCGGCAAGTGAAGTGGTCGCGGCGAAGATGGCGCTGTTTAGTTCGGTGGGGAAAGCGGCGCTGTATCGGTAAGGGGTTTTGGTTGTCGATGGGCTGCGAGTTGAGATTGGGAAAGGCACTGATGAAACGGTGTCTTTTTTGGATTTAATAGATGAGCTTTAAAATACGTTTCAGGCGAGTCGGCAACAGCTATCAACGTGCTCATCGCTCTTCTTTTGTATGCCAGAAATCCACAATATAGATGGCGTTATCACGGAGTTCGTAGTGAATCTCGTAGTCATCCAGTATCACCTTTCGAACTTCCCGAGGTTCATATCGAACCTGCTTAATGCCGATTGCTGGGTGCGCCTTAAGGCCAGCACTGCCGGTTATCAGGCGGTCTAAGACATCATTAGCATGCTGGCGGCTGTACTGAAGAGCAAAACGGTAGATGCGTTCCAGGTCATCCTGAGCTTTAAGCGTCCAGTAAATTCCCATTTATCAGGTTTTCTTTAAACGATTACCAAATTCAACCATGTCCGAGTGACTCACGACGCGCCCGGCATCCACATCGGCAAGACCAGCCTGAATGCTCTGATGACGTCGTTCCCTCTCAGCCAGCATAGTGGTCAACGCTTCCTTGATGATCCAGCTTTTAGAACGATCCAGCTCAACAGCCAGATTTTCTACAGCATTAGCCAACTCGACAGGTATCTGTGCGCTAATGGTCTGTTTTGTAAGAGAACCCATAGGGAACACCTCGATTAATAACAGTTAATAACTTCTATTAATTTTAGCATGCGTTTGTTTATAAAAACATCGGATCGCATTTTATGGGCAGCATCCTGAGGTTGGTTTTGCCCTAAAGTCTCCTATTGACGGGTCTGATAAACCACTACAAGACCTTACTATACCGGGCAGATACGAACCTGATTCATTGTTTACGAAACCGATGCTCGGGCGATCGTCCTCGTCAGCCAGGTTCGTGTTGTCAGAGGGTTTCATTACACCAAAGTGGCTTGGCCGGTGGAGGATTCAGAGGGATAAGGTTTGGTTACTCCGCGGCTGAAACGTCAGCTGGCGGCGCTGGAAGAATAGCGCAGCGTTTATCCAGTAGCGACTCAACGGACGCCCTATTGCCCTTATCCCAGCCGCGCCGGGTGGTTAGCAGGATAAACCCTTTTTCCCCCGAGAAAGTCGTCGGGATAAGCGCCACACCAGACTCCGCCAGTTGCGGCGGCGACAGATGGAAATGGCGCGCCACGGAGGAAACTGGATAGATCCCCATCGCCGTCGGCTGCATAACGCGACGGGCATAGTAGGTGTGATTCAGCAAACGGTCGGGCAAGGGTCGCCAGTCGTTATGAATAAAGGGGCGCTCGGCCTGAAGCTGGCGATACACATCCTCCCGCAGGCAGGTCAGATGAATATGTAGTTGATTCTGGCTGCGGCCATAAGCGGAATTCAGCGCCATGCCGAGCCGATCCTCAGGCACTTCAGCACCATAGGCCGCCATCAGACGATAGCGCATTAACCAGGCGTAGCCGAAATAATCGGGACGTCCGGGGCGCGACAGCGTAATGCTCTCAATGCCGGACATCGCCACCGTGGGCACCAGAATAAAGTGCAGCTTATGGCGAGGATTCTGGATGATGCTGTAGCCCTGAGTATTGTCCTGTGGCAGATAGACTTGCTGGCAGGGTGCCGGATCGCGACGATAATGATAGTTATTCATGCAGAGGTCATGCGTGACCGTCCACAGCGCGTCAGAGCGGGCGCATCCTGTCAGCAGCAGCGCGATGACCAGCGGCAGAGATCGGCATAGCCACCACAATTTCCCGTTCAGTATATTGCGTCCGGTCAGGCGGCTCAATGCAGGTACAACCTCCTCAGCAAGGGTTCATATCGGGGGAGCGTTTATCCGAATGGCAAATCAGCATTTAGCCTTAAGAGAGAGATGCACTAACCTTTTGCCTCAAAAGATTCAGGAATTCTGCAGGCGTAGTTTCCCATAAGTCTGTAGAAAATTCCGCGCCATAGCGGTTTTTGAAGTCCTCCTCCAGGTTGTCACACTCTCTCATAAACTGCTCAATGTCACCAATCAAGCCATGTCGGGAAGCAGCGGTGGAATCTGCAATCCATGCGTTTATTTGAGCATCTACACTTTCACCACTCCCGAACAGGTCATAGTCTTGTCCAAAGTAGATGGCAATAAGACTATCCAGTCCGGCTATGTTAATGTTTTTCATAATTGTAGCCAGGGAACCTCATTTATTCAGAACCTTAGTCAGCTCAACCTCACGGGTAGTAGGGTTAACGTACAGATAAAACAGATCCCCATCCAGCTGACTAGGCTTTGCCCATATCTCCTTCTCACCCAAACTGCGTTTTTGCTTTGCGTACCCCAGTTTTTTGAGATAAGCGCTGAGCGATGCAGTATCTGTAGCCCTTTTAAATACGATGCTATTTGAAGGGGAATAACCGTCACCAGGATGCGATTCAAAGTAGTAGTTGTCCGTTATACGCGGGGCATTTTCAATATCCGGATCTGTCAGAATGTGATAGTTAAAGAAATCATTTTCTTTATAGACAGTTGCCTCATCAGAGCCTGATGCAACAAACCAGATAAACAAGCCGCCACAAACAAGCATGGTGACAGCTATAAGTGCTAACCACTTAAACAGGTTTTTCATTGCTTCGTCCCTATGAATGAGAGTGATGTCCCATCATTGGTCACTACCTTAACTACCGCAGATGTGAAGTCGTTAAGCCGGGCCTAATGACATGCATGCGTTTATGAGAATCAAAGGGCCATTATGCCCCCTATTCTTTTGGATAAGAAAAGTCAGCAGTGACTAAATGCGACATTGATTTATCAGATTGAATATCATAGGCGAAATAGTAACGCTCTCCCGTTGTGAACGTAAATCCGAACACAGGAAGGCACTCACCTTTTGGAACATAAACAGGTTTGTCATCAAAAACCTTGTGAAAGGAGTTACTTTTATCGCTGTTGATTTGAATGGCAGTAATCCTTTCTTGTGGCTCCAGTGGCGAAACCACACAAACTTGCTTGTCTTTGATAAATGCCGTTGTAGATTCGCGCTCCATCATTCGGTCGCCAGGTCCAGGGCATCCTGTTAAGAGAATTATAGCTCCAAGCCACATTCTGTTTTTCATTTTTACAGCTCCTTCCCTATTACGATTTCCTGATCAAGCAAGATGTTGCCACATGAGCCCAGTTCATGGTTGAAAATATAATTATCCGTGATAAACAGAGTGTGCTGATTACCATAATGGTTTTACTCATTATAAATATCATCTCATACTAACTCTCTTTTCAATCACTCTGACGATGATTTGATAACCGATGAGCGTTACCACTGTACAGATAACTAATAGTGCTATCCCCGCAAAACCCTCAATATCACGCTGATTAAATAGCTTTGCTAACGCTGTCCAAAACTGCCGATCTCCTTCTGTCGAGGGATCTGACGGCCTTGCCAGTAAAAAGCTAACGACGAACAAGGACACGGCGATAAGAATTCTAAATCCCGCAGGGACACGTTTTGCTTCCATTTAAAACCACCTCAATTGTTCCATAAGACATCAGCTCATTAGGTAATTTTACCTGTGGTGTAGAGAGTAAAGCCTGCCGAATCGCGATGAAATCAATTTTGTGTCGCTTAGCGATCATCCCACACTTTCCCTTTCATAGGCCAAAGGGTAGGCTTAAATTTTGTTCAACATCGATTAGCTTAAAATCGATGCGCGACGATGGCGCTAAAGGGACATTATGCTTCATCACTATCAGGCAAAGTCACTGGACAATATCTACCTCGAGGACATTCCTCACATAATCCACCCGGACTATGCGGCACGAGGTCTAGCGGATACCACCCTACCAAACCGGAACATCCAGGAGTGGAATTTACCTCAGGGCTACAGCTATTTTGTCAGCCGGTATCACCAGTTTCACTGGCAACGCCCCTGGATGTCATATCGTGACACACTGGACGACATCAAATCCGGAAAGGTTGTTCTGCTGAAAACAAACATGACCGGCAATGCCTTAATGGGTGTACTGACCTCCTCCGGCAACCTCCGAAATGATCTGCCCTTGTTCCTTAACTCCCACCTGAGCTATCTCATATCAAAGCAACAAAAACGCCCGTTGTACTACGTTCACCCTTCAGCGCCCGTGCAACACGCTCAAGCAGCAAAAACCATCAACAGCAAATCAGCGGGCAGGCTTTTGGCCGCGGGAGGCGTTTATAACGGCAACATAGATGGATTCAGGAAGACAGCAGAGCAACTCGGCGGGGATGCGCCA
>Ga0157359_1000139_pt1 | contig 22791 bp, 19 predicted proteins | sample AttcapACBM3_FD_111482 | JGI IMG/M metagenome (GOLD analysis project Ga0157359, IMG submission 111482) | Fungus gardens microbial communities from leaf cutter ant in Botucatu, State of São Paulo, Brazil - Atta capiguara ACBM3 | ecosystem: Host-associated > Fungi > Mycelium > Unclassified ...
CATCATTGCTATAGGAATGTGTTTTCAGAATAGGTGGACTTGACATATGACAAAAACCCATTCTTAACTCTTTACCACAGTTGATCTTAAATAATAATAAATTTGTTACTGTATTGTCACAACTCAAGTATCAAGTAAGGAACATGTCCAGAAGAAGAAACCATTTACAGAAAATTTACAGAAGATGTTGGAAGAGTGTGGGAATATTATTCAATATATATGGATGTGAATTCAGAGTGATCTTGGCTTTAACAGATGTACTATGTCTCTATATGTCACAACAGTCATATTTTAGAAAGAGAATTATAATAGGAAGCAAACCAGAGAGGAAGTCAAACTTTTAAGCATAGGCACTCAGAACAGTACACTACACTAGTTTATTTTCAAGCTAAAGAACTACAGAGTATCTAGGCATCTTAAATACTATTAAAACTATCCAAGGATTGGAGAAGATAGGTAACTACTCTGGGTACACTCAAGTTCTCAGAACTCCAGTCCAGAGTTCTATAAAGATTATAAGGAGCCATATGATCAATAATGAAGTGATCAGACATGAAAAGAAACCAGGTAGATCTGTACTGGAAGTAGTGTATAGACTAGAAGGAAGATATCCACTTCCATAGATGTTTTGGGTAGAGCAGAGCTTATGTAATCATTATCTGTGATGGAGCTAGATGAATCATGGGTATGTAGCAATTCTCTATATTCTGCTATCAGTATATCATGATATAGCCAAATGATTTCTAATCTCAATCTCTTATCTCTTAGAACATATACCTTTCTCTCTTTCAATACTAACTTATCTTCAATCTGCCACTCATCATTCCTCAACACTTTTACTCCTATTTTTTTTTATTTCTTCTACTGTGTTAACCACTTCATTATTATCCTTCACCTCTGATTTCTTATTTCTTCCTCAGCTCTCTTAATCAACAATTGTTTCTTTTCTATCACTCTAATCTCTAACTACTCTTTTCTCAACATCACCTGATTTCCATTATCTTTTTCTACACCTTCTGCCTAATCTGCTCTCCTACTCAAACTATTTGCTCTTCCCATGCTTCTACCAGCTATATGCTTTAAAGTAAAATCAAATTTTAACAAATATAAAGCCTATCTAGCCTATCTTCAATTTAACTTCTGAGCCTTCATGAAGTACTCTAAGTTTTTATGATCTGTTTCAATTTTAAACTAACTCATGGCTCTTTCCAAAGAATGCCTCTATGCTTCTAAACACATAATAATTGCCAACATTTCTTTGTTATGAATTTTGGAATTTATCTTTGCTTCATTCAATGACTTCAAAATATAAGCTACTGATCTTTACTTCTTATCTTCACATTTTATTGACAACACTTCTTCCATAGCAAAATCTGACACATCTGCATCTACTCTCATCTTTTTATTCAAGTCTGATGTTACCAAGACTAGTTCTGTTGTAAACCTTTGCTTTAACTCTTCAAATACATTTTGCTGTCTCTTTTCCCAATTCTATTTCACATCTTTTCTTGTCATTTCATGAAGAGATTTTGTTATTTTTGCAAAATGTTTGATAAACTGTCTGTAACAGTTTGTCAACTTCAAGAACTTCTGCATATCTTTTATTCCTCTTGGTACTGGCCAATTTACTACTTCCTAAACCTTTTCCTTTTCTATTTTTACTTCATCTGGTCTAATTACCACTTCTAAAAATCTAACCTCCCTAACCTTCTATACATATTTCTCTAGTTTCACAAATAAATCATTTTCTGACATCCTTTTAATGTTTCTTCCACAATGTCATTATATTCCTCCTCTGTCTCTGTTTCTACCAATAAATGCTGCCACATCTCCTATCTCTATTAAATCTCCCAGTAAGTCATTCATCATATCCTGAAAAGTCACCAGTGAATTTGTAAGTCCAAAAAACATTACTATTGACTCACAGACACCCTCTGGCATTGAGAATACTGCCTTTCACTCATCATCTTCCTTGATCCTTACATTATTATACCCCCACCTCAAGTCCATCTTTGTAAACACCTTCTTCTTTCCTATGTTATTTATCAGATCTGAGATCAGTGGCAATGGATAATTGTTCTTAATTGTCCAACTGTTCAAATATTAATAGTCTTGCACCATCCTCTTCTTTCCCATCCTCTTCTTTCCCTTCTTATTTGGCACAAAAGAATACTGGTGATGTCTATAGTGACTTCAACAGTTAAATTTTTCCCTTCTTTGGCACAAATTACTCTTTGAGATTTGCAATATGACTCCATAGCTTTCTTGTTGGCATTCTCTCTGAATATTTTTTTCAAACACCTTCAAATACTTATGGAACCTTCTAAGAACCATTTCCTCTACTATCCTAATTTTTATCAAGTCTCTCTCTTCTTCTTGTTTCTCTTTTACTATCCTTGCTATTTCCATCTTCTCCTCTGCTATTATTTTCCTAAATTCTTTCTTCTTTCTTTGTATTTTCTCTTTACTCTGTTTCCTTTTCTTCTGCTTTTGCCATCCTGGTTTTGTCTGCTTTGTATTTTATTGTTTTCAACACTCATCCAGATATCTTGTAAGTTTTATCTCTCTAGTCTTTCAATCAATTTCAGAATTATAGCATATTAGCCATGGCATCACCAATATCATACTCCATTTCTAGCCTTTGATTATATTAATTTCTGTCTGCTCCTTATGCCCTTTGTAAAATAACAATAACTTCACTTCTATTGTATGCTCAATTGGTCTCTCATAATTGAAGATACCATTCACATTTCTCACATAAATTGGTTTCTTCAACTTCTTCTCAAACTTGTGCTTTCTCATAAATTCCAAACTCATTACTAACCCTATCACTCCACTATCAAGTAATTCATTTACTATAATTCTATCTTCTTCATCTTCCTGCTTTAATCCTATCTTAACTGTCACTTCTCTTAACAATTTCTCTTTCTTTCTCTTGTTGAGAATTTCTGTCTACATCACCTACTTGTCAAAAATTTGAATTTATGACTCGAGAACTAACATTTTGATCTTCCAATCCCTGCTCTTCTATTCTCTTTAATATTCCTTCTTTTTCTATAATTATAGGCCATATGCACAAATTCTCTACAACCAAAACATTTTCTTTTCTACATAACTTCATATTTCTCTCTCTTCTTTTTTTCTACTTCTTTTATCATCTCTATTCCCTCTCTGCTTTTCTTTTCTTCTTAATTCTCATCTTTTCAATTCTTTTCTATTTGTCTTTTATTCTTTTCTTTTCTTGCTACTCTCTTCTTATTTTTGCTTCTTAATCTGACTCAACTTCTCTAGCTCTTTCTGTAGTTATTTTATTTTTTCTGCATTTTTTATTACTTGCTTCATTAACTTCATCACTTCATCACTCTATTTGAATTCTTCTATCAACTCAACTACATGTGACCCATCATATATCTCTGTTGTCATAATATCAACAATCAAAAGTCCCACAAATTTCCTTTGTAAATACTAGCCAGTATTCTTTTTATCTGACCTCATACTGTTTATTAACTATCTGTTTACTGCCATATTAGTTACTGCCCTAATATATGGAAATATTACAATGAACCTTTAGCACAACACTTCTACTTAAAATATAACAAGTATACTAATATAATACTACTGTTATGACTTAAGACCTTGTATAAGAGTAAAAGACAACTTTTGTATTAAGTAACACAAAAGAACCCAATAGAGTTCCAAATACAAACTAGTCTATCTTATATACTACAGACTGTGGTCTGTACACACACTATAACTAACCTACTCTAAAGTACTATGTACTTGCCATAAGATTAATATACTGTTGCTATGTTATATAACATTATTTGTTCTAAAACCTTCTACATCCTTCTCTGTGTTACATAATTCTATGACTGTGACTGTTATTGTGGTTATAACATGTGACATGTAACCATTATGCCTTAATCCTAAGTTTTGATATTAAAAAAAATAGAAATAAAAATAGAAAATAAAAAATAAAATCAAAATAAAATAAAGTTTACTATCTATAACTCTAACAACTGCCCACTTAAATAATAAGTATATCTGGATATTAGCCTAGGCTTAGTTAACCACATCTATAACAGTCTTTTAGTGACTACTATCTATCTCTTAAACTTAGAGTCTAGCTATAAAGTTTGTGGTGATTGACTATGTTAATCACATATTGTGAATAATAGAATAATAAGAGTATAGAGATCACATACTATAGTATTCTCAAATATTGTTGAGTTTTACTATTGTAGCAACCACTAACCAAGATGGTTAATGATTTACTAAGTAATCTTATATTAAACAAGTCTTTAGTATTTTTAATAAATGTCTCCAGTTTTCTAATCCTTTAATCACTGCTAATATTTCCTTGTCATAAATTTCATAATTCCTCTTAGTCTCATTGAGAGACTTTGACAAGTATACTACTGGTCTCTATCTTCTATCTTCACACTCTATTAATAGCATTCCTTCTGTTATATAGTTAGATGTGTTTACTTTCATTCTTATTTTTTTTTCTAAGTCTAGTACTACTAACATATAACATGCTAAGTCCACTTGTTCTGAAGTAGAGATCACAAGAGAACTCAATAAGAAGTCTCTAATATATTACTATCCTATATACTGATGTTATGTAGTTTGTGCTACCAATAAATAATCCTATCCTAAAGTATATGTATTGTCTATGAGTCTATCATGGCATTATCACAAGTTAAACATATTATAGCCATGTTTCTTGATATAAAAGTAAAAATAAAATCAAAATAAAATATAAGAGTTCAAGTATACTATGACATCTCTTGCTTATCTAGTCATTATCCATAATAGATGTCCATTAACATAGTTTTTTCTTTGTCTTCCACTACTATACCTTTCAAAACACAAATAGTAAGAAAGTCTAGCTTAATTAACATTACATCCTTACTATCATAGGAGTTCATGTCATGTCAAGTTATTGAAACAAAGCATTAGACCTATCCATCAATTTTTCAAAACAATAATATAGCTTAAAATCAAATCTGGCTAGGTATAGCAACCATTATACTTGTTTGTGATTAAGTTTCTTGGCCATTATCAAGTACTTTAAGTTCTTGTGGTCTATCTAAATTTTGACTGAGGTTTCTATATCTTCCAAAAAACATCTCCATTCCTTAAGAGCCCAAATAACTGCCAATATCTTGTTGTTATAGAACTTCAAGTTACATTTGACCATAGATAGGAACTTGCTAAAGAATGTAATGAAATACCACTTGTTATCCTTCTTAGATTGTTGAGACAGGCTTGCTCTAGTTGCAAAGTCTAAGCTATTTACTTTAACTCTAAGTGGAGCTGTCATGTTGGAAGAAGCTAAGACTAGAGTTATGATAATAGTTGTTGAAAAGAGAGAAAGCTATATCTGAAAAGCCATAGATCAAACTCTAGCTATATTTAATAGGACTATTGTGATCTAGTCTTAAGAGATTACTAGTCACAGATACTCAATCTGCTACTTGTTATATTTGCACTTCTTGGAACATAGAAATAGCTTGTACTTGGCCAGAACTTCCAGTATCTTGTAAACTGTCTTACAGTGGTCTTTAAAAATTTGGGTCAAGATAAAGATGTTGATTAGGTAAACTATAATAATTCCTTCTGCTATGAGGTTCTAAAAGATGTTATTCATCATTGTTTGAAATATAGTGAGACTATTTGTCATGTAAAAGAACATTACTGGAGGTTCAAAAAGTCCATAGTTAGTGTGAAAGATAGCCTTTCACTCATCCATAGACTTTATACAGATATTATTGAATTCCTAGCATATATTCAGTTTTGTAAAATACTTGGTACCTTAAAGATTAGACACAAGTTCAGAGATTAGCAGAAGAGAGTATCTATTCTTTACTATCACAGCATTTAGGATTCTATAATCTTAAACCAACTACAGAGAACCATTTTTCTTGATGAAAAAGACTAGTACAGTCATAGAGGACTTGAAAGGATGTATGTAACCAGTACAAAGACTCTTAGTAGAAAAAGCATTGAGCTCACTGCTAGTAATAGCAGATAGACTTTGGAAAGCTTGAGCTCTATATCAGGTTCTAGTTTAATGGTATGATTCTATCTATAGTGATCTGAGAACATATCAAAGTCTTTCTTGGAAAACACCAACTTGAAGTCCTGAACATGTAGCAGGAGTTGCAAGATTATTTTCACAGTAGTATGAACTTGTCTAAAAACTGAGAAAAAATGTTAAGAAGTTATAGTAGTAATGCAGAGGTCTAGTGCCTTAGGTCCAAAAATATTCTTATTATATACAAATAATAACCAGTCTCTCTATGAAGTTCTATGGGGCTGGAAGTCAATGAGCCATCATTCTTAGAGTCTTTTATTAATATAGGAAAGGGACTAGAGTGATATACATTCAGAGCTCATACTTTTAATCTATTTGTCTTCCAGATATCTTGGCAACTAGAATAATAAGTAAAACAATAGGTCATGAACACTTTTCCTTTCTACTAGTTGACCTTAGAAGTGTGAGACTTCAGCTATGTGAATCTGAGAATGAGGTCTTACTTGCCTAAGCTTAAGACTGCAAGAAGAGTTCACTCTGTATGAGTTTTGTACTAAAGAATGATGTTCACCACCTCAGATATCTGCCCAGCCTTATTGAAAGTCTTGTTCACATTATAGGTTAGTACAGGTCTGGATAGTTTTCAGGTGTTTAGGCAATGTTTGTTGACAAAACTCCTATTTATAAAGATGCTGGTAATTTTGGAGTTAATCAAAGCCTACACTGAAAAGAACTGGAATATGTTGGTAGTTTTAAGAGAGACTGGAAGATACAGTGAAGTTCCATGAACATTGAGAGCACTAGTAGTAGGACATAGAGAAGTGTTTTCTCCCATCTAAAGTATTAAATAAAAAATAAGAGAACAAGAGAAGTCAAGATCTCAGGTACATCTCATAGGTCACTGTTTTCCATGTATTCTTTTACTGATAATACAGTGAACCTATTATTTAGTAGCTAGAACATACATATTGGTAGTCATTCTATACAAAATTCTCTTTAATTAAATTCTCATACAAATTCTCTTGTTCTATAAGCTTGAGCTACTATGTTACTTTGATATCTTTTAACATGTTCAGGTTCTTTATTAGTTTTTTCCATTACTCAATAGTTAACTGCTAGATATTGAACCTTGCTAGGTATTTATAAACCATGTATTTTGGATCCTCACAATGGTAATATCCTTTAGCTAGTACAAGGCGGGGTTTGTGGATTGCATTTATGTCCATAGGGATATTTGGGATAAAAACTGGCAGTAGTTGGTATAAGAGTGCTAAAGCAGTAAAAGATATTTAACAAGAGACAAAGATGTCTGAAGAGCTCTACAGAGCTTAGAAACTGAAGAAAGAAACAGGAGTAGGTTACTAAGTTAACTGGAATGCTTTGTTAGCTTGTCTAGCTTAATCTATTTTCTATGCAACATTAAATCATGCAAGAGAGGTCTGTGTCTTCTGATCTCTCTACTGGTAAGATTACAATTTGATTTTGGATTGCTATTTGTAGTCCATAGTAAAATTTGACTACTATAGTATATGAGCCTATATAGTTAGCTTCTGAGATTAGAGTTTAGAGCTCATCTAGGCAGTTTTCTATTATATGGCTCTCTTAGTAATATTGTTCTTTTGAGTTAGTTAATTATTTTTTCAGCAGTATTTATAGAGAAGAAATAAGTATGAAAGAGTTCCTTAAACTCTGGTTATATAGTAATAAGAAAGACTTTTATGTTGGACTCTTCTAAAAATAGACCTTCAAAACATTTTACAGCTTAAAACTACTTCTGAAAAAAATAGGATCTAGAAAATCTTTTCCTAGTCATATATAAATTAGTTTGCAAATAACCAAATATAGAAGAAGTAAGTGCTAAGAAAAGCCTAACTTATTTGATAGTTATTTGGGTCACAAACAATCTAATCAGTGAGTTATATTATATAGTACCAGAGGCTTGGACTGTTATATTAGATTAGGTAATAAGATAGGATAGCAGCCACTAAGATGATTTAGCAACTTGGCAGAGACAAGAACAGTAGAGGCACAACTCTGAAGAACTCAATAACACTTTGTATGTTGATTTATTATGCAGCTAAGGTTATGGAGAAAAACTCAAAGTATTACAACTTAAGTCTCAAAGTGTTAAATATATACTGGACTAACAGTCTATACTACACTAAATCTAGCTTACCCTAAAGAGCATATGTACTATATGCTATTAACATATGATATGATGTTATTGTTCTGGAACCTTCTACAATCTTCTATATGACATGTGACTGTATAACCATAACTTGTGTCATATATCATAATAACTCCTAACTCTAAGTTCAAAATAAAAAAATAAAAATAAAATAAAATAAAAATGTGAAATAAAATGAAAATAAATAGAGTTCACCATCTTTAACTCTGACATTACCCCTCTTTAAGGTTTCTTTGAAAAAGAAACCAACTTCTATTTTTTCCAGTTCTTCTTTAACTTTCTTAAGTATTCTTCCTCAAACTTTTCATTGTTCTATTTATACAACATCTTTGTTATGTACTTTTCTGATAACTCTCCTCTTCTAAAATCTCATTCTTCTACTAAGTCTAACTTCTCTTGTCTTCTTACTTTTGCATTCATTCCCCTTTTGAACTCTATTACTACTTTTCTTGTATTTTCTAGATCCTCTTCCTTCTCTCAAGTATCATTTTCTGCTGTAAACCTCTTCCATTATACCAAATACTTCATTACTCCCCTTATTTTTCTTTTGTTAATTTTTTTTTTTATCTTTCATTCTTCAACTCTATCCACCTCTACCAGTTTCACTTCTTCCACTTCCTATCCCTCCACTTGTTCTCTATATCTTACTACTTAACTACTATTCATAACCAGATGAATTCTCATTGAAGTCAGCAATAATAATTTGATTGTATTGGTAATAACTATCTTATCAATAATATATAAACCAATATATTAGTCTACTAGCTTTCTTGCTAGTCTTTCTTTGAATACCAAGTCTTTTGTGCTTAACACCATCTTATCATCTTTCTTCCATTCCTATCTACTTGTTCTTTCATCTCTTCCTGAGCCTTTTTCAACACCACCCCAATGTCAAAGTTTAAGACAGTAGACTCTAAAATATTTCTATTTTCTTTTCCTTTATTTTTTATTTTAAGAACTTAGGGTTAGGGTTAGAGTGATGTTATGATCACACTGTCACACATCAGTCACATCAGATAACATGGTAACAGTAATAGTCACAAGTCATGAGGTCATAGAGAAGGATGTAGAAGGTTCTGAAAGAATGATATCATAACAATATGTCTTACACATGTTGGCCTTGAAGCAAACACATGGTCTTTAGGGTAGGCTAGAAAAGTAGTAGCATGGACTATTGTAGTTTAGTATAAAAGGTAGATGATTCTGTACAGAGTTCTCTATCAAGTTCTCTTGTATTTAACTCTAATACAAGGTTTCTCTTCATTGACCCACTCTAAGGTCTTTGAATTGTAATATCCAGCTTCTTTCTGAACTTTCTTTGTCCTTTTAGCAAACTTTGTTGCTTTCTCCACTTTTCTCATCCTTTTAATATCTGCTCCTATCCTTAATTTTCTACTATAGTTTGTTATAAATAGAGATACTTTAGTTACTGAGTGTATCTTATTGTTAATTGCAAACTCTACTATTATTAACTATTCTAGCCAGTTTTTTTGTCAATGATCTACAAAGAATTGTAAGTACTATTCAAGTTCTTGGATCATACATTTAGTTTGCCCATTTGTTTGTAGATGGAAGGATGTCAACAACTTCATCTCAATACCCAACATTTTATTCAGCTCCTTGGTTAATTTTGCTGCAAACTGTGGTCTCCTACCCAAAATCATACTCTCCAGTAGTCTATGCAACTTTCACATATTATTCCTAAATAGCTGTGCTAACCCTACTACTGATATTCTTTCTATTGTTGCTATAAAATATGCTATTTTGAACAACCTATCACAGACTACTAGGGCTGCATCCTTCCCAGCTACTAATGGTAACTTAGTAATAAATTCAACCATTAAGTATGTGCATAGTTTTTCTGGAACCTTGTTCATTATCAACTTCTCCACTGGTATCTCTGTTTAATTCTTCATTTTTGACATATATTACATTTGTTTACATATTTTTCTACATCTCCTGTCACTGCTAGCCACCAATAATTTCTTATTACTAGCTCTGTCATCTTCCATCTTTTTCTATGTCCTGCTATCAGTATATCATGATGTAACTGGATAATTTTTACCCTTAACTTCTTATCTTTTGGTATATATATTTTTTCTTCTCTTAACATCAAGTCTCTTTCTATCTGCCATTCATCTGCTCATAATACTTTTCTACTATTTTTACTTTAGATCCTTCTATTACTACTTTGACTAAACTACAAATCCATTGTTCTTTAATTAATGTCTGATTTTCATTGTCTTTTTCTATATCTACTTTCTAGTCTAGTTTTCTACTTAGTTTACTTATTTTTGTTTCTGGTATATGTTTTAAGATGAAATTGAATCTTGACAAGTATAAGATCTAACAGGCTTATTTTTTGTTCAATTTTTGTGCTTTCATAAAATATTCTAGGTTCTTGTAGTCTATCTAAACCTCAAACTTGAATTTTGTGTCCTCTAATAAATACCTTTAGTTTTCCAACCCTCTTATTACAGCCAACATCTCCTTATTATGGGTTTCATAGTTTCTCTCTATCTCATTGAGAGATTTTGAGAGATAAGCTACAGATATCCATTGCCTATCATAGATATTCAATGCATCTACTTCCATTCTTATTTTTTTTGTTTAAGTCTGGTACTACTAACACTAGTTTTTTTGTAAATCTTTCCTTCAACACCTTTTATTTATTGTCCAGTCCTACTTTTGATCATTTTTCACTAAGTTGTGTAATGGTCTGGCTATTACTGCAAAATTCTTAATAAACTGCTGATAGTAATTGGCTAGTTCTAAAAATTTCTGTATATTTTTGACTTCTTTCAGAGTTAGCTAATCCAATACTCCCTTTATCTTCTCTTCTTCCATCTTAATACCCTCCAGTCCAATTATCACTTCCAAAAATCCTGCTTTTCTGATCTTCCACCTACACTTTCCTGGTTTTACATATAAATTATTTTCTACCAATCTCTTTACCACTTTCTCTACTACTTCATCATGTTCCCCTTCTCCCTCCCTCCATACCCACTATAACATCATTAATGAAACTTGCTACTTTTCCAGTATTTATCAAGTTCTAAAGAATTTCATTCATTATCATTTGAAATATTGCTAAAGAGTTTATGAGTTCAAATAATATCACAGTTAGTTCAAATGACCCTTTCAAAGTTATGAACACTGCCTTCCACCCATCCCTTCTTTATTTATACATTATTATAATCCCATTGTAAGTTCAATTTAGTAAATACTTTTTTAGTACTGATATTTTCTATAATATCTGAAATCAAAGGTAAGGGATAGTTATTTTTGATTGTCCATTCATTTAAATATCTACAGTTCTGTACCATATGCTTCTTACCATTATTTTTTCCTGTGAAAAACACTAGTGCTATTTGAAGCAACTTCAAAGTCTGATGTACTCTTTCCTCAGTTGCTCTTCAATGAACTCACATACCTCTTCTCTCTCTTCTCTTGACAACAGATACACTTTCTCCTTCCTTGGTACAAATCCCTCTTTTACCTCTATTGTATAATCCCACAACTTATTTGTTGGGATTCTCTCACTTGCTTTCTTTCTAAAAACATGGATTCACTTTTCATTTCATTCATTTCTTCTTCCTTTTCTCTTTTTCTTTTTGTTTCTGCTACCCTGACTTTTCCTACTTCAGTCTCCACTGCTTTTCACACTTCTTTGAACATTTTGTCATCTTCACCTTTCTTGTTCTTTAGTCAATTTTAGGGTTGAGGTGAGTAAGCCATAGCATCCTCAAAATTATGCTTCACTTCTGACTACCAATCACATCAATCTCCATTCTCTTCTATGACCCTGATAATAAATATTCACTTCCACCATATGCTCAATAAGTCTCTCCTTGTTAGAGAAACTACCTACATTCCTCACATATATTATTCTTTCTATTTTCTTTAACTTAATCCCTACTTTCTGGTAAACTCTAAACTTATAACCAACCCTGTCACTCCACTGTCTAACAATACCTCTACCATTACTTCTTTATAAGTATTAATTCTTTCTAACCCAATCTTCACTATAACTTTTCTTAACATATTACCATTGTCTAAGTTGTAGCAGGATGTATTTTCTATTATTCTACTGTGTATTATGAACCTATCATTACTACTAGAGCCTAGTCAAGGACCACTAGACTCTCTTTCCTATTTAAATTAGTATTCATATTATTTCTATATTCTAATCTCCTTTCTCATTCTACAATTTCCCAATTCCTACAATTTTTTACCAGATATCTAAATTTCCTACAACTATAGTAGTTCTTTCTACAATCCATATCTATAGAATATAGATCACACCTTGGCACAAATCCTGCCCACCATTGTGGATACACCATAACTGTATCTGTTCTCTCTACTCCCTCTATTGGAGCAGACTCTGCTAGCATCCACTATATTTCTTGTTATCTTAGCCATACTTAGAGCTGAGGCAGTTGTTGCCTTTGTGCCCTACTAGTATTTGATAGTGTGTTCAAGCTTGGAGCTTGAGCTTCTGTCTCCCTTTTTTCTCTCAATTTCTCTTTTTCTGACCTACTCTCTCTCCAATACCTATCTAAATTCACTGTTCTCTCACCACTACTCAATACTCTTAGAAGGCATTCTGATTTCATCAGTTTTTGCCTGATCACCCCATTCATTCTTCTCTTGAACTTTTCCACCAACAGTCTTCCTTTATACCCCTTATCTCTTGCTACTCTTCTAAACTTATGTACAAACTTCTCTATTATCTTACCTTCTTGTTCAACTTTCTTTATTTCCACTACTTTTATCATCTCATCATATTCTCTACCAAACTCTTCTTTCAAATCTGCCAGAAATTCTCCTACTGTTGCATAACTCAAATTTCTACTTTTTAAATCTTTCATTACATTCTCCTTCCAAATATCTACTGATCCTTCTTATACATATGATAGCACCCACTGTACCTGCTCCTCTACTGTCATATCTCTCATCCTCATTCTGATGTATAACCTGTATGCTGTCAAGAAATCTGATACTTTGTTTGTAGCTCTGTTGAATGTTTGTGGCTTGGCCACTTCTATATTTGGCCTAGTGTTGGGTTGGGGAACTACTGCTGCTTCTTCTTCTCCTAGTCCCACTTGAGCTATCAGCATTTATAAGGCAGCTATCTACTTTTGTTACTGACAGATTACTTGTTTTAGACTTATTAAACTATGTTGATTTATGTTGTAGTAAATGAATGGGAAATTGATTAGGATAGGTAATGATAAAAGTGGTGGTGGGATGGGAGATAAGAATGTATAAAAAGATAAGATGGAGCTAGTACTGGTTTCCCTCTCTAATTTGTAATCTGAACTAGACTTGATCTCTATAAGTATTAGTGGGCTCTCTTCAAGTCCTATCTCATACTATCTCAACTACTAACTACTGCCCTAATTGAAATGTAAACAATTTTAATCTAATAAGACTATTCTATTCTAAATAGGATCTTAGAGATACCTACTATTCTTCTACACATACAGGTTATAAGTGGACATTGTAGCACAGAGCTTCTACACAAAATTACTTGACACTATTCAATTAAACAATCAGTAACATCTAGTTAGTGGCTTGAGTCTAGTCACTAGCATTTATGACTGCCTATACTGAGCAGCTAGCTCCTCTTTATATCTGGAGTTTAGTTTCTATTCTGAGAATGACAGGTAGTTATGTTAACTATTGATCAAGGATAAAAAAAGAGTAAAGAAAGAGAAAGTTAGGTAGTCTCATAAAGTGAATATTAAGTTCTAATGTTATAACTTAGGTTTCAAAATATTAAAGCAAAAGAAGAATCTTATATTGTGTTAATATAAGAGAACTTAATAGAGTTCTGAGTACAAAGTATCTATCTTATATATACTGGGCTGATGATCTATACTATACTAAACCTAGTCTATCCTAAAGAGTATATATATTACATGCTGTTGATATATAGTATGACATTATAGTTTTAGAAACTTCTACAACCTTTTGTGTGACACATGATCATGTGACAGACATGTAACATTTTGTAACATCATACTAACTCCTAATTCCAAGTCCAAAATAGAAAAATAAATAGAAAATAGTACTTTTTATTCTTTCTTGTAACAGTATAATATTAATTAATATTTACTTCTCAGTATCTAGAGGCAAATTTTTAATCTTCTTGAGAGATGACTACATTATAAGAGTGATATAGTTAATTTCAAGATTCTTTAGACTATTTGTGAGATAAGAAATATCACTTATTATACCACAGACTGTGGTTTGTATACACACTACACTAATCTATCCTAAAGTATACTTGCTATAAGGTTAACATGCTGTTGTTATATTATATAATGTTATTTATTTCAGAACCTTTTACATCTTTCTTTATATTATGTGATCCTGTGACTGTGACATGTGACCATCACACCTTAACTCTAGGTTTCAATAAAAATAAAATAAAATAAAAAATAAAAAATAAAAATAAAAATAAAAATAAAATAGAGTCTACTATTTGTAACTTTGACATCAATCCTTAGTAGCTCACAAAGACAATTGTGGGTGAGAAATCCAATGTCTTTTTGATTAAATTTCACTTATATCTTCATAGTCTTACAACTTTTCCTTTCTTTATCTAAACTTGTGTTTAAATTGCTAAACTCTATAGAAAGAGTTATGTTATTCTATAAAGAAAGGTATGTTGGGTCTAGAATAACATAAGAGGGTCTTAGATATAGAAGTGTTAGTAGAGGAAGGGAGTTGTCAAGCTAATAGAAAAGTATATACATTTATGAATACAAGAGCTGGATTAAATACTAAAGTTTATAGGTCTTATAGTTGGTTTACAAGACTAACAAGAATGTCATTGGTATTATGTTCTAAGATATGCTAGCACTTAGCTACCTCTTGTAGATAATACTAAAGAAGATCTAGAGCTTTATTAGTATTGATAGAGTTTATAGAGTGATCACTCAGAGCAATTATTATTTGAGAAGCAAGGAAGTGGGAATAAGGTTGAGACATAAGTGTGGATAATCTGAGACTGCCAGACTAATAACATTTTAAAGTTCCAGAGAAGAAATCTTATTCTACTGTTGGAATAACTGAGCAAAGTTTGGAAGGTTATATGGATTTTTTTCAGAAAATCCTAAGTATGTATTATAAAATTAAATACAACCCATCTTCAAAAAAATCTAAGAGAACAGGATAAGGTTTTCCAAAGATAGTTACTATCCTAAATATCCTATAGTTCATTGCAATTCTATGGAATAATGCTGAGCTAACATTAGAATAATAGTATATAGATAGTCAGAAACCTGAGTTGAGATATCTAAAATATTACCTGATAAGGCAAGATATATTTGATAGTAGTGGAGAGATAGTGAAAGATAATCTAGAGAATTTTATTAAAAAAGTGATATGCAAGTATAAAATTTAAGATTGATAGTGGCAAAGTTCATATGTTCTGTAGTAAAGCTTGGTAGTACTACAAAGTAGAGAAGCCTGTAGCAAAGTCTACAGAGTTAAAAGTCCTTACTTGTGTCAAGATGCTAGCAAGAAGGTGTCAGGAGAAGTGATGTTAAAATAAGCAGATATCTGCAACCAGTTGTATAGAAAGAGGATCAGATCAAGTATAGAAACTTATCCAGAAAACAGATGTAGAAATCTGTAAGGCTGGGGAAGTATCTGGGTTACAGATTAAGCTTGAAGGCTTATTTGTGGATTGGCAACATGATCTTGGATGACAACTTTGGCCTCAACTTATATGTTGTATCTACTATAATTGTAATTTCAAATGGTTAGGGAGAAGTGAGTTCTTAGTTGAAGTTTAGTCAGAGGAGTAAGAGGTAGTTCTTAGTCAGATTCTTAGTTGATTTCCAAACTAAAGATCATAGAGTATCTACTTGGTCTTATATACTAAGTCTTTTTTTTTGAAATCAACAATTTATTACATGGGGCACAGAGGCAGACTATGGTAGCTACTTTGTAACTACATACATTAAGACACACACTACATAAAAAATGAAAAGAAAAGAAAAGAAGAGAAAAGGAAATAGAATAAAAGAAAAAGTCAAATTAGAAAAACTAAAGATAGTTTAACTAAGTAATAATTTCTCTAAAAGAGAAAGCATTGCAGTTAAACTTGAGGAAGAGGGTAAAGTATGCAATTGAGTCCTTTCTTGGGTTCCAATAATTGTTGTATCTTCTGCACTTATGAAAAATATGATACCTTAATTTAATAGGATAGAGGCCACATAAATACTTAAATTCCTTCTGAGGGAAGAATCTAAGACAATATTCACCTATCAGAGCATGATCAACAATTGCTCTTGTAGCTCTAGAACAAAGCAAATTGGAGTGCCCAAAGTATTTGAGCCACTGTCTTTCTCTAGAGGTCAATAGTTTGATTAGTTTTGAGTTATTGTCTAGAAGCTCCAAGAAATAACATCCTTTATTGTCTGATGCTTAGAAGAATATTTTCTAGCTGTTGAGAATGTTGTCACACTCATTTTTTCTACTAAAGTTCCATAAAGATTTGCATAGGAAGATGGAAGTAAGGTCAAACTTTATTTTTTATTAACTAAAGAAATCTCTGAGTTCACAAGAGATTGCAGATGAATAAAGCTGATAGGAGTGTGATAATGAATCAAAAATTCTCTTAGCAACATGGATAGAATCCATGATGACAACAATTTGATTGACATTGGAGAGATGGGTGGCTTGGTTAATACCACATCTTATTACAAAAAGTTCTACTTCAGTAGACATGATATTTACTGCATGATGAATTTTCTTGATGACTGGACTGTCATAAACATGAATATGAGATATCAAAGTGGCAACATTATTCTTTATGTTGGTATCTAATATAACAATGATTGAATGAGAGTCTGTTGATGAATGAAGGATGATATCATCAAGTTATATACTGAGTCTGTAGTCAGAACTATAGCTAAGAAATAGTAGTATAGGAGATAACTAAGGAGATGTTATAGAGACAGTTTCTAGAATATAAGATTACTAAAAGTCTAGGTAATGAGTTACTAGAAGATGAAACATGAGAAAATAATCCATGTGTAAATGAGCACTGATGCAAAAGTACATCTAAATATAGTTAAAGTCCTAACTAGAAGTCAGTTTATAACAATTAGTAAGACTGAAAGGCATTATAGACTACTCAAATGATCTATAACAAGTCTGAAAAGCAGTATTTTATTTGTTACCTTCTAATATGCAGACTAAGTAGTATATATAGCAAAAATCAATATTGGTATATATCCAGACTTTATAAGATGACTCAAGTAGATTAGAAATTTTTTACCTCTTGTCAACTACTTCTTACCATGTTAGTATCCTAATGCCAACCACTACTAAAACTTCCAGTGAAGTGGATAACAATATTTTTGATAATATAGTTAAGTTTATACCCATCTTTTTTCTTGACAAAGAAAACTGGAGCACTATAAGAAGAAAAAGTTAGTCAGGTAAACTCCATACTCAGATTTTCCTTGATGATTTTCTTTAGAGTCTCTCATTTGAATGCTAAAAGAGAGTAAATAGTGCCAACTAGAGATTATATATCTTCTTCTAGATTTATTTTGAGGTTATAAGGACAATAAAATGCAAGAACTTTAGTTTTGGATTTACTGAAGACATCAGCAAACTTATAGTACTTAGAAGTAATTATAAAAAGATCAGAAGCAGACTGTTACATGTACAGAACTTGTCTAAATATTAGTTAAACAAAGACAGATTTGGAAATTGTTAGAACTTGAAAGTTATGATATATGGAGGAAGACTAAAGCACCAATAATAGTGATGTTGGATTGCTTAGGGGTAGATACAGAGATCTCAAATATTGGTATGGAAACCATGGGTTTTAGTAAATGTAAAAAGGTATCAAGAGTTAATGAGGTCGTTAATGGTATGTTAGCTGCATGTTATATACTTATTCAAACACATCTGATCCATCTGACTACATCACAGATAATGCTTACTTAGAATTCAATCCACTCCAAACATCTATGAAAGAGAATATCTTCTTTTCAGCCTACTTATAATCTTTCAGTACAGATTTATCTGATTTCATTTTATATCTGATTACTCTATAACTGATTACATGGTTTCCTCATGATCTTTATGAAACTCTATACTCTATTTCCAAAGACTGTAGTTTACCCAGAGTAGTTATCTGTCTCCTCTGATTCTCAGATATAGTCTTAGTTACTGAGTACTGGTATTTAAGACATATTGATACTCTGTAGTTCCTTATCTTGAAATTAATACTCTCTTCCTAAATATAACTACTATAACATGCAGAGGCATGGCACATCTACTGAAGCCAAGATTATCCAGAATCTACATTCATACATATTGGATAATGTTTTCACATCTCTTCTGATATCTTCTGTAATTTTCCCATAGATAGTTTCTTCTTCCAGACATATTCCTTATCTGACCTACAATATATAGCAAACCTTGATTTTCCTGCAAATATGGATAAAAAGATATTGACCTATTTACCTAGTCAATCAACAGATTGTGTTATTGTATCAAATAAGCTAGTTGTATTTAAGAATTAAAAAGTAGAAAGAATTAAGTGGAGTAACATAGAAGTCTGGATTCATACATTAAGGCTATAAGCATAGCAATAATTTTAGAAATAGTACTGTTTGATGAACTGTCAAACAAACAGAGTTCAACTGGTGAAATTGAAGAGGTTTTCAATTTGTAAGTATATATGAACTTCAAGTCTACAAAATAATAAGTAGACCTAGAGTTAATTAGAACCTAAAATTGTATTTTATTAAAATAGTCCCGACCAAAGACTAAAGATAAGGAAAGAAACAAAAAGAGAGAATCAGAAAGAGCAAATATATTGAGTCTGATAGAATATATTACTATATAGGTAAGTTCAACACAATCCTCAGTCTGTGTGAAGTCCTAGTGATTGCTTTCTATTTTTCTAAGAGCTTCTCAAAAGTTGCAGTAGTAGAAATAATAGTAGCTACTTGAGTGCTATGGCTCTTGAGAGTAACTAAGACTTGCTTCTTAAAACAAGAGTTTAGCTTGTAGTCTTTAACTCTGTAATAGATTTCTCAAACAACTTCTTGTTCTCAAAAATCTCAAAAATTCTATTTCCATGGATTTCATCAAGAAACTTCTGTTATTCTCTGAGTTTGAAACTATTCTGGTAATTTTTGACTAGCTCACCAAACAAACAGTTTTAATTCCTACTTATGATACTATCATCTCTATGAAGTTAGTATGACTTTTTGTTCTTCACACATTTTCCAAGCATAGTATTTTTCTCATATCATCTCTATCAAAGCAACTAGATAAAGACTGTGGTAATATAGCAGAAATTACAACTTCAAGAAAATACTAAGTATATATTAAAATGTACAATAAAATAGAACATATGTTCAAGAAGATTCTAAGAGAACAGAACAGAAGCTTCTGAAGATGGTGGCTACTGTAAGTATTTCTACAGTCTATACTAATCAAGCAGAATAGCTATGATATAAGCAGAGAATGATGGAGACTAGGTAGCTAGAAACCTTGATAGAAATATCTGGAAGGTTGCCTAGATGGGAGGGAGTATGGAGAAATCCTGATGGGACCATTGGTGGTGAGTATAACTTAGGGCAGCAGTACTACAGGCTTGTATTAGGATTAATGATAGTTGTTAAGTGTTGCAATTGAAGACTCAAAGTTAAGTCAACAAAGAAATCTTGTATAAGGTTTACACAAGAGAACTTGATAGAGTTTCTAGTATAATGTATCTACCTTATATATGCTAGACTCATGGTCTGTACTATACAAGTTTTAGCCTACCCTAAAGACCATGCATATTATATGCTATTGATATATAATATAATTATTTTAGAACCTTTTATGTTCTTCTGTATAACATATGATTATGTGACTTGATGTGTGATAGTTGTAATAGTCATGTATGACATCATGCTAATTCCTAATCCTAAGTCCAAAAATAAAAAAATAAATGGAAAATAAAATAGATATGAAATTAAATGAAAATAAATAAAGTCTACCATCTTTAACTTTAACATTAGGCACTACAGGCTTAATATGGAATTCTCTTTGAGTAATGAACACCATGGGCTTTTAAAGTAATCCAGAGCTTGCTGTACAAAAGTGTTAGGTCTTCTTACAACCTCTAACCATAGTTGTCCAATATGATTCATACTTGGTAGTAAAAGTCTATAAAGTTGTAGAGAGTTTGTACCAAGTATAAAAACTTATACAAAGAGCAAAGAGTTGTGTGCTTTATAATAGAGTGAGTACTGATAAGACAAGTATATTGCTGTAAACACCAGAGTTTAGTGTTTAACAATGGTTGATTATTAGACTGAAGATTATAGTATATTTACCAGTTCTTAAAAACTAAGTAAGAATAAGGAGTACTTGGATAGTGCTATTACTTCATAGTACAACAGTACAGTCTAAGTAGTGTTAGTGGCTATACTCAGCATATGTTTCAATAGTGAGGCACTAATAGGAGTTTGGGTTGAAAAAGAGTAAACTCTGCTATAGAAGACCAATACTTGTCAGGTTGGAACAGAAATATAACACTACAATATAATTCTTATTGTATCAAGACTTGCCTAGCCAAATATGGACTAATTATTCAAAGATATTGGCACCTCAAGACAATGATTGCATCTATAGAAGACAATATCCAGCTAGGTTATGAGTAAATGTATTACAAGGAAATAACACTACTATAGAAGACATGTTATATATGGAGTCTTATTTGTCTCAAACTTTCTGTTTTTTAGATACAGCTCTAGACTATCTTTACTTCACTTTAGATTACCACTCTGAAGATAATGAACAAACCAAACATACAAACCAAACTCTAGACTAATATCTCTGTGTATATTGTAACTACCAGCAAAACAACTAGTCTAAACTTCTGTCCCTTGCAGAGTTTTTCTACAATAATACTTCTAGTACTACTACTAGTATCTTTCTATTCTTTGCTAAAAAGGTTTATAATTCTAGTATTTTAGTACATTCTGAACATAATATTGCTTTCTTCTAAGCCTGAAACTTTGCTATCAATCTCAATGAATTACAAAGTACCCTCAAGACTAAGATCTCGATGGTCTAACAGCAATACAAAAAGTCTGCTAATATGCAGAAATCTCTCATATCCAATTTCAAAAGTAGGTTACAAGGTTTTTGTGAAAGCTCAATTATTTAGAACTACTTAGTTCTTTAAGAAGCTTTCTGAAAAATACCTTGGCTACTATGAAATAATTTCTCAGCCTGGTACTTTGTTGTTTACTTTGTGCCTTCTAGAGTCTATATGCTTTGTACATCTGGTCTTTTATGTTTCCATACTTGAATCAGCCATTTCCAACACTTTTATCAAGAAACTCAACCTATCCTAGTACTAGTCATTATTGACAGAGAGTCTGAGTATGAAATCTCATAGATTGTAAACTTTAAAATTGACTGAAGAAGGGTCTGTAAGTTCCTCTACAATATCATTTGGCTAGAGTATGAAGATACCAAAGACAAATTTGAGTGGCTCTTCACTACTGAACTCACTTACACTACAGACTTGGTTACTGATTTCTACAGTGCTTGCTCTACCAAGCCCAGACCTTTCCCTCTATCTTGATCAAATTTTGTAAGTTTAACTCCTGCCTTTACATACTTTCAACAGAATCTTCTCTTATTTTTTCCTCTTGATTCTCTCATCTTATTTTTTTTCCTCATAATTATTTTCTCTTACTTATTTCCACTCTTAAATCAAGACAAAAAGAAAAATTTATTAAGTATAGTAATCTTCTAGTAGAAGGTAGAAGATAGTATTTAGCCTACCACTACTATCTCTCTCTCAGATCTAACCTCTGTGGACTTTTCTTGGTGGCTTCTATCTACTACTCTTTCCACTTCTTCCTTCTCATTTCCCTTCTCATTCTCCTCCAACCTTTATCTTGCTTCAAAGCCACCTTGGAATCTCTTCAACTTCTCCATAAGACAATTTTATTCTTCAACTAAGTTCCATAAGAACTTGCTGATTCTGTGCTGCTCTTCAATCAAGTCCCAAAGTGCTTTTTCAAGAGCATCTAGAATACTGGTGGTTAAGAGATCATTCTTCTGAGACCCAGTAGTGTTTTTATGAATAGAAATATATTGCTGCTTGATAGTAATGTACTCCACATAGGCCAGAAATCTGCTATAGAGATAATAATCAGTAAAAAAGGTAAAAAATAAAAAATTTACTACTCATCCACTATTGTGTACTAAACACTCTTGCTTAGCTCACATGTTATATGCAGTTCACATCTCATTATCCAAGTCCTATAGCAAGTCCTTGGAAGATGGATGAGCACGTAAAAGTTATCCAAATATATAGAACACAGATATTGAACAACCTTTAGCTTTAGTTTATATACTGTGCCTTTACTAGTTACACTGGTCACATATTTCCAAAGGCTTACTTAAAGTCTTGTAGAGGACAAGTCTACTGCAAGGTAGTGTGATATGTTATCACCAACACCAGATGATGTTATTTTTAGTCAATTTTGAGGATAAGGTTTACAGTATA
>Ga0157359_1000142_pt1 | contig 22686 bp, 20 predicted proteins | sample AttcapACBM3_FD_111482 | JGI IMG/M metagenome (GOLD analysis project Ga0157359, IMG submission 111482) | Fungus gardens microbial communities from leaf cutter ant in Botucatu, State of São Paulo, Brazil - Atta capiguara ACBM3 | ecosystem: Host-associated > Fungi > Mycelium > Unclassified ...
CAGCTGAGTAAAGAGTGATGCGATACTGATTTCTTTCTCACCCAGGGCAAGGCTTAGTGCCGCTTCGCCAATAATGACGTGGCCTTTCTCGTCGTTTTGAATTAACACAGAAAATCCTCCATTTGGTACGAATTGATGACAACCTCACCAGAGACTGTAGTCGTTAAAGCGAGACTTGCCCGAATAAATCACTAAAAATCGTGCAAGTTGCTGTTCAAATGTACTAAAAGTTTTTTTCCGGATTGTTCTGTTTGTCTCTGTCACCGTTCCTGCCAGACTGACTGCCCTTATCAGCACTGGATGCAGCCATGAAACTTTCTGTTCTTCTCACGTTGTTAGCCGCGACGGTATGCTCAGTATTTGTTGCTCAGGCGGGGTTCGGAACGCATCAGGCCAGCCAGTCGCTCGCCACACAAAGCGGTGAAACCATTACGGGAGAATAAAGACCCGGTGAAGTCTGCCGTCGTCGTCAGTGACCGGGCAATAGGTTATGATCTCCGGCCCTTTGTCTGCCGGTTGCACCATGTCTGCCATTATCGATACGTTTATCGCCCCACCCTGCTTTGATGAGATCACATTTCTCTTTCAGGATGCACATCTGCTGGTGATCAACAAACCCGGCGGATTGCTGAGCCTGTCAGGTAAAAATCCTCAAAATCTTGATTCGGTGCATCACCGGCTGGTCAGCCTTTTCCCTGGCTGCACGCTGGTGCATCGGCTCGACTTCGGCACATCCGGCCTGATGGTTGTTGCACGAAACAAGGCGATTAACGCCGCCCTCTGCCAGCAGTTCAGCCAGCGTAGCGTGAGTAAAACCTACCAGGCCCTGCTGTGCGGCCATCTGTCCGATGATGAGGGAGTCATTGATGCTGCCATCGCGAAAGATCCGGCGTTGTTTCCCCGGATGACGATATGCGCCATCAGGGGCAAACCCGCGCGGTCACGCTACCGGGTCACTGAACGCGGTTATTATCAGGGAAGTGAGGGAGACGCGTTGCCGGTCACGCGGGTTGAGCTGACGCCCGAAACCGGACGCACCCACCAGCTTCGTATTCACTGTCAGCAGCGGGGGCACCCGATTCTGGGCTGTGATCTTTACGGTGGGCTGTTGATGCCGGGCGCCCAACAGGCAGAAAGGCTGATGCTGCACGCCAGTGGGCTGACGTTTGTTCATCCTGTGAGCGGCGAGGTAATGCAACTCTCTGCCGCCAGCCCGTTCTGAATGGGTCAGAATACAATTACCACATCAAATCATCAGGGACTTTGAAATCAGCATAAGGATCATCTTCGTCCTGTGCTTCTTCGCTTAATGCGCTGTTTAACACGATGGCGCTGGCATCACGCTGCGCAATTTTATCCGCTACGCTGGCCGGGATGATAGCGTACTGGCTCTCACCACTGGCGTCGGCAGCCAGGCGGGCAATGGCGAGACGACCATTAATCAGCTGCGTCTGCGTAGGCTTATCCACCATGATCTTTTTAATCAGGTTATTGTCGGTAAAGTTGAAGGTGATGTTGCCTTTTGCCACATCAATTTTGTTCATCTCAATCAACTGCTTGACCTGGGCTTTGTACTCTTTCGACAGCACAGCCAGCTTCTGCTGTTCGTTCAGCTGCTTATCCCGCTCAAGCTGCGCCTTTTTGTTGTCTTCCACCGCGGCTCTGGCTTCGCGCGCCTGAACCCGGGATTTTTTGGCTGTGCGCTGAACCTTGTCCATTTTTTTGCTGGATACCAATCCCGCTTTCAGCATCTGCTCTTGCAAGGTGAGTTTTGTCATTGTGGTCTCTGAGTCGTCTCTGAAGCTGTGAAATTCTATCCGGGATTATACCTGCAATCGTCCGGCGTGTGCCAGGTTGCCGCATCTGCTGCGCCTGCGGTTGCAAGCAGCCACTCAACACTGTGCTAACATTCCCCGGTCAGAATCACTTTATTGAGCACCATGTCAGAACTAACAAAACGTAAAAATGACCCTGAAGGGCTGAAAAAACGCATCATTGCCGGCGCACTTAAGACGTTTGCAGAATTTGGTATGCAGGGTGCGCGGCTGGAGCAGATTGCTGAGCATGCGCAGACCACGAAACGCATGGTGGTCTATCACTTTGGCAGTAAAGAACAGCTTTATATCGACGTGCTGGAACAGGTTTATCAGCAGATACGTCAGCATGAAACGGGCCTTAACCTTGCGGCGATGGAGCCAGAGCTGGCTATGACACGGCTGGTGGAAGCCAGTTTTGATTACCATGTCGAGCATCCCGATTTTATCCGGCTGGTGTGCAGTGAGAACCTGCTGCGCGGTCGCTATATTTCCCAGTCGGCGCAGATAAAAGCACTGAACCGCAGTGCGCTGGATCTGCTGGATGATATCCTGGCACGGGGTCAGCAACAGGGCGTGTTTACATCCGGCGTGCAGACCATTGATGTTCATCGCCTGATCAGTAGCATCTGCGTTCACCACGTTTCGAACCGTTATACTTTCAACGCTCTGTTTAGCCCTGATAATAGCGAAGCGGAGAGTATTCGCCGCAATCGTCAGCTGGCTGTCACCGCAACGTTACGTTACATCCGTAAATAATTACCGGCATTCCTGACTGCAATTGGCAATAGTCTACGCTTAGTGATACTTGTCTTTTAAATGCAATAATAAGGAATACTGTTGTGACCAGAGACGCACGCCTCTATCCGCTTCGTCAGACCCATATTAAACCCGATGATGATGCACTGTGGAACTGGGCGCAGAACGCGCAGATCGGTCGTCGTCAGCAGGTTCAGCGTCCCGCCAGTGAAGCGGAATTACAGACACTTCTTCGGGAGTCACGCGGTCAGATTCGGGTGATTGGCAGCAAGCTGTCGCCAGGCCGCATGCTGCACGTCGCTGATGATGATGTGCTGCTTGATCTCAGCGCACTGAGTGGCCAGCTCGCCAGCGATGAAGAGAGCGTGACCTTTGGTGGCGCGACCCCGCTTGAGCAGGTTTATCGCAGCCTGACCGAAATGAACCGCATGCTGGCATCTTCGCCAGGTGTGATAGCGATTCAGACGCTGGCCGGTGCGATGGCGACCGGCACGCACGGCCAGGGTTTGCAGCAGAGTTCGATTGCCGATGAGGCGCTGGCAATCCGGATGGTGCTGGCCGATGGCAGCGTGCGCGAATTTGTTCGTGGTGAAGCTGACTTCCCGGCCGCGCAGGTTTCTCTCGGGGCGCTGGGCATTGTTACTGCGGTAAAACTTCGTACGCAGCCGTTTCGCATTTTCACCTGCCACAAGAATGCCGTGTCCGCCGATACGCTTGAAGAGGATCTGTTGCGCTGGAACAACGACTATCCGCTGAGCAAAGCGTGGTGGTTTGTTGACGACAACCTGATGCACGTCTGGAACGCCCATGAAGCGAGTGCCGAAGAGCGTGAGCACTATGAAGCACAGGGTCGTCAGGTGGTGGAACATGAGGGTGAGGTTGATGAGAGTCTTAACGACACTATCGACCAGACGCTGGCGCATATGCATCGCGATACTCAGATTGAGGGCAAAGGGGGAAAACAGTTCCGCACCGTTACCCGTTTTCGTGATTTCACCGATGTTACCGGTGACATCTACCAGCTCTTCTGCCGTGGCATTGCAGTCCCCCAGATCAATGTGGAAATCGGCGTACCGCTGGCAAAAACGCCGGCCATTATTCGCCGGATCAAGCAATGGTATGCCGAAAACCGTCCGCATATGCACTACCCGATTATCCTGCGCTGCACCGGCGCATCGTCAGCCTGGCTCAGCCCGGCAACTGACCAGCCCACCTGCTTTTTCGGCTTTGTCGTCTATTACGCCGATGATGGCTCGCTGTCTCAGGAAGGGCTGCACTTCCTGACTGAAGTGGAAAAATTGCTCGCCGAGGAGGGTGGACGCCCGCACTGGGGCAAGTATTACGACGAAGAACGCTACAACTGGCGTGAGATCTATCCGAAGTGGGACGCCTTCCGCGCCCTGCGCAGCCAGCTCGACCCGCAGGGCCGACTGGGTAACGACTACATCACGCCACTTTTTGACTGATTGAGGAAAGCTATGTTTGCCTGGGTAACGCTGTTAACACAACCCGATTATCTGGTGGGCGTGAAAGCGCTGCACCGTTCGCTGAAAGAGAGCCAGAGCCAGTGGCCGCTGGTGGTGATGACGACATCGGCGATTTCAGACGCTGACTGTCAGATTCTGCAAAATGAAGGCTGTGTGATTAAACCGGTCGATCCGCTCTATCCGCGTGACGATCTCGACAAGCATTACGCCTCGGCGCAGTTCGGTGAGGTCTGGACCAAGCTGCGCGCCTGGCAGCTCACCGATTATCAGCGCGTGGTGTTCCTGGATGCCGATATGCTGGTCCTTAAAAACATGGATGAGCTGTTTACGCTGGATCTGGGTGAAAACCCGCTGGCTGCCTGTCACGCCTGCCGCTGTAATCCCAACCAGATTGCCTCTTATCCGCCAGAATGGCAGCCAGAGCAGTGTCATTACACCTGGCAGGCGCGCGGTGAGCAGGCCCCGGAGAGCGTCGACTATTATCTGAACGGCGGTTTTCTGGTGCTGAAGCCTGACAACGCAATGTTCGACGCACTGGAAAAACGTATTGCCGCCATTGATGATCTTAGCGCCTATCCGTTCTCCGAGCAGGATCTGCTGAATGAAGTGTTCGCGGAACGCTGGAAACCGCTCTCTTATATCTACAATGCGTTAAAAACGCTGCCCTTCCAGCACCGTGGCCTCTGGCAGGATGATGAGGTGAAGAACCTGCACTATATTCTGGCGAAGCCGTGGAAACGCGATCTCAATCAGCCGGAGAGCCAGCGTGATCGGTTCTATGCGCTGGACAAGCTGTGGTGGGAAAAAAGCGGCTTGATCTGATTACGTCAGGGCGGGAAACCCAGGTTCCCGCCCTGCCCGACGGCATTCATTACCGCAGCGGCAATCTCCTCTCACCTGTGACGCTGCATTACACCGCGATCCAGCGACGCTGCTCTGCGGAGTGCGCAATCGCTTCCAGGACTTTCTGCACCTGCAATCCCTCTGCGAAATCGGGCCACATGCGATCACCCGCCGCGATACCGTTGATCAGATCGCGGATTTCCACCGTTTTTTGATCGTTAAATCCGATGCCGTGCCCGGCTGAAACACAGAAGTTCGCGTAATCAGGATGAGCTGGCCCGGTGAGGATGGTTTTAAATCCCTGACGCCCGGCGGGATCGTCATGCAGATAAAGCTCAAGCTCCGCCATACGCTCCTGGGTATACCGCAGTGTGCCTTTGGTGCCGGTGACGACGTACGTCAGCCCCATTTTTGCGCCACAGGCGATGCGTGAGGTTTCAATCACGCCATGTGCGCCATTCGTGAAGCGCAGCAGCGCGCTGGCCTGATCTTCGTTTTCAACCGGTAACTGCCGTTCAGGTGCTTTCGGGTCGGGCCGTGAGGTGATTACCGTCATCATGTCACCGCTGACCTCTGCAATGTCACCGACCAGGTAGTGCGCCATATTGACGATGTGCGCCGCCAGATCGCCCAGTGCACCCAGACCGGCCAGCGCTTTCTGACAGTGCCAGTCGAGCGGGGTTTCCGGTCTGGCGAGGTAATCTTCGTTGTGAGCGCCGTAGAAATGCACCACATCCCCAATTTCGCCATTGGCAATGATCTCTTTTGCCAGCTGGCTGGTGGGGTTTTTCATATAGTTAAAGCCGACCAGCGTTTTTACCCCTGCGGCTTCAGCCGCTGCGACCATCTCCTGCGCGTCCGCCACGCTCAGCGACAGCGGCTTTTCTGAATAGACATGTTTGCCGTGGCGAATCGCCTCCAGTGCCATCTCTTTGTGCAGAAAGTTAGGCGCGCAGATATCCACCACATCAATCGCCGGATCGCTGACCAGCGCGCGCCAGTCGCCGGTTGAACGCGCAAAACCAAAGGTTGCTGCCTGTCGGGCCGCCAGCTCAGGATTCACTTCGGCCAGCATCTCCCGCACGATTTCGCCTTTCAGCGCGAAGACGGTGGGTGCCTGGGCGTAGGCAATGGCGTGGCAGCGCCCGATATAGCCGCTGCCGATCATGCCGATTCTGACTTTGTTCATGTCAACTCCGTATATTCTGTTCAGGATTGAAATGAAATCTACGTTTCGTTTCTGTTGCTGACAAAGCGAGAATAGAGACTTTGTGACGGCCGTAAAAAACTATCCGCTTAAATCATGCGCACAGCAGTCTGACAAGCGCTTTGCACCATCGGAACACCTCATAAACACCTCAGTTTTGCGTGCCTCTTTTTCCGCATGAATGCTCCTTGCAGCGCGTTCTGTCACGGCATAACACGCGATAGTGGCGACTATTTCAGCAGTCGCGCGAATTTATGAAAAAGAGCTTTGACATGCTCCGGCGTGGCCGTTACTATGCGCCCCGTTCAAACGATTCCTCTGTAGTTCAGTCGGTAGAACGGCGGACTGTTAATCCGTATGTCACTGGTTCGAGTCCAGTCAGAGGAGCCAAATTTATGTTTTCATGCATCTTCACGAATCTTTAGGCGTTTTAGATTCAACGAGTTAGCGTGAAAAATCTTCCCGATGCATTTTTAGTTTTCCCTCTGCATCGGGAGAATTTGGTGGTCAGATTTGGGGTCATGTTGGTTCGATGACGGAGTGACCCCCAAATGTCTCTTAACGACACAAAAATCCGCAGCTTAAAACCATCCGCAAAACCCTTCAAAGTTTCCGATTCTCATGGACTATACCTGTTGGTCAATCCCGGCGGTTCACGTCTCTGGTATCTCAAATATCGTATCAACAGAAAAGAATCACGCCTCGGCTTAGGTGCCTACCCTGAAGTGTCTTTGGCTGATGCCCGCCAACAACGTGACGGCATCCGTAAACTGCTGGCGCAGAATATCAATCCAGCACAACAGCGCTCTGCTGAAAGAGCCACTTCCTCGCCAGAAAAAACCTTCAAGTATGTGGCACTGGACTGGCATAAAAGCAACCGAACGTGGTCAGAGAACCACGCCTCCCGTCTGCTTGCCAGCATGAACAATCATTTATTTCCTGTGATTGGACACGTGCCGGTAGCTGAACTGAAACCTCGTCACTTTATCGACCTGCTGAAAGGCATTGAGCAAAAAGGTCTGCTGGAAGTCGCAGCACGTACCCGGCAGCATATGTGCAACATCATGCGCCATGCCGTACATCAGGAGTTAATAGAGCACAATCCGGCTGCAAATCTGGACGGTATCATCGCTCCTCCCGTTAAACGCCACTACCCTGCCCTTCCGCTGGAGCGACTGCCGGAGCTGTTGATTCGTATTGAGGACTACCAGCAAGGACGGGAGTTAACCCGCCTGGCAGTATCACTCACCCTGCACCTTTTCATCCGTTCCAGCGAACTGCGTTTCGCCCGTTGGTCTGAGATCGATTTCAAAAATAGAATCTGGACCATTCCTGCCACTCGCGAGGCCATCCCCGGTGTCCGCTACTCCGGGCGTGGTGCAAAAATGCGCACTCCACATATCGTTCCACTCTCCCGTCAGTCCATCGCTATTCTGAAACAGATACGGGAAATATCCGGGCATCAGGTGTTGGTATTCCCCGGCGATCACAATCCGTATAAACCGATGTGTGAAAATACGGTCAACAAGGCGCTACGCCTGATGGGCTATGACACAAAAGATGAAATCTGCGGCCACGGGTTTCGGGCAATGGCCTGTAGTGCCCTCATGGAGTCAGGCCTGTGGTCACAGGATGCGGTTGAACGGCAGATGAGCCATCAGGAGCGTAACAGCGTTCGAGCGGCTTACATCCATAAAGCAGAATATCTCGATGCCCGTAAAGCGATGATGCAATGGTGGTCGGATTATCTGGATATGTGCCGGAAAGCGTATGCCCCACCTTATATTTGTGGGAAGGAAATCAGTTGCACGATGGGATAACCCCTCTGACAAAATAAACCACAAAAATAGCCGTATCAGTCTGTACTGGTACGGCATTTTTCTGGCTTCAATTCGGAGAGATTGTTAAACCGTTTATGAGCATCGTCAACCCAATTGACCTGCTTGAATCGAAAGTGTGAGGTCCGCTTATCATTTAGATCTATCCACGGAAACGGATTGGGTCAGTTATGAGCGAGGAACGGACATTGCATCCCCGATAAAGCCAAGGATCAGGGTTGTCCCATTATCTGTTCCAATATGGTGATTTTTCAGGCAGCATACTTTATTCTGGTTAAACTCCCTTTGCAGGATATAACCATGATAACAGTAGAGAAATCAGATCCATTTTCTTCAGAATCCCATAGCTTAATCGAAATGCTGTCAGCTGAACTTGCCGCTATTACTGGCGAGAATGGCAAAACCAACTTCACCGTTGAAGCTATGAACAATGACAAAGCATTATGGGTATTGGCAAAAAATGCACATGGCGACGCGATAGGATGCGGTGCAATCCGCCCATTAACACAAAACATAGCTGAGCTTAAAAGAATGTTTTCGGACCGAAGCGAGCCAGGCGTGGGTAGTGCATTACTTACTTTTCTGGAAACCTCTGCAAAGCAAATGGGATATCGAGAACTTAAGCTGGAAACCCGACATATCAACCTTCGGGCTGTCAATTTTTACGAGAAAAATGGATATGTTCGTATTGATAATTATGGCCCATACATAGGCAGAGAAGAAGCCGTCTGTTTCTCAAAGTCATTGTACTGATTGCATTTATCGGATCTAACTGCCGCTCCTGGCGCACAGTCAGCTATTCGGGATACTTAATACTTTAAATGCAAAGGGACTACTCATGAATATTCTTATCGAGAGCATTACCCCGGATAACAAAGGCTTTTTTGCGTTAAAAGCAGAGAGCATGGCTGCTGGATTTAACATGCTACACAGACTGGAAGAAAACTGGCTGAACGGGCAAAACCGCTTTGATAAGGCAGGTGAGAACCTGTTAGGTTTTTATGCCGACGGGCTACTCATTGGCGTGTGTGGATTAAACCAAGACCCCTACACGCCTTCAGTTCGGACTGGACGACTCCGTCATCTCTATGTAGGAATTGAATGGAGAAGAAGGCAAGTTGCCATTGCTTTGCTCAGGGCAATACTGGAGGGTTCTGGCCGCTGGTTTGATTTTATCAACACTAACGCGCCTCAATCAGCGTTCATCTTCTATGAACGTGCTGGCTTTATTCCGCTAGTAGATGTCGATAAAGTTACCCACCGTCTGTATCTTACAGATATATAAAGTTAATAACTGTCAATTAATTGATGGGCAATGATGTGACCAACGTCTGCTCTTGGCACACAGCAGACAAACACGTGACGCGCTGAAGGTCTGCTGTGAGCGAGAAGCGGAAGTTCGTTTTCGTGTAACATAATCCATATGCAAGAGGATCTTTAAAAGAGAATGCGGCGTCTAAGCAGGATACTTACAACGATTCTTGCCGTATTCACAGTAAGCACTCTGTTTGGCGTATTTTTATTCAAATAGCAAACACCATTAAAAGGAGTTTTCATGAACAATATTCCATCTATGCCGCAGTTAGGGGTTTATGTCTCAAAAATCGATCCCGCCCTTCGCATCACTGTAACCGACGTTGATGTTGTTGATGAAGATGATAACTCTCCTGATGATGAATTGATTTATTTAGTCCGCTGGATTGAGGGGGAAGATGAAAGTGATATGTCTGCGATGGAATTTGAGCTAGACCCAGTAGAGTGGCAGGCTTTCGTTGAGTCCGAGCAATTAGTGTTTGAGCGCGATCCGTACATGGATTCAGTTCCCGAAAATTCAAACCTTGCGAAAATTCGGGATTTACTCATGAAGACTAAACAGAATGGCCGTTCGTAAGCACCCACAAGGAAAGTGGCTTAGCGAGTGTTATCTATTTGGGGCAAACGAATTCGCAAGCAATTTGCGACCAAAGGTGTAGCACTTTAACATGAACGCTGTTTAATAAATAACAAGTTAGCAGATATTGCGATGACCAATGAGATACATCACTCGCTGGTAATGTTCCTGCCGGTTGCGGTGAAGTCGTAACCTCTGCTTCCGGGCAATATCTGCAACCCTCTCCGCATCGGACCCGGTGCGCTCGTTTTCGACCTTGGATTATCAGAGTTTTAAAATTTCAATATTCGCATGCATTTTCTGTTTCCTGTGTGTTTAGGAACATTCACCTTCTTCACACGAATTTTTGTGCATGTAGAGGAAATAATAAAAGGAAAGTATATTCGAGATAAAAAAAGGAATGTTGTAAAATTATACAACATACCCTTTATTTCCATCGTAATATCTGAACTCACTAAATTTCATTACTATTTATAATCAGCTCTCCGCTTCCAGTTTTTCGGAATCAGGGCCTCTCCAGATTCTCTAGTCCAACGTTGTTTAGTTGCTTTAACATAGCGAGTGTCATCTACAAAATATGCGTGCTCTAATAATATAACCTGTAATCCTTCCTCCCTGCTGACCTCTTCAAAAAGAAAATCAATATGCTTTCTCATTGCTCGAAAATCTTCATCATTAGAGTCAATTTCAGTTTCATCGATATCATTTATTACATCGTCTGTGTCATCGCTGATGTTCACTCTTATCCCTCCAGTTGAATTAGAGAAATAGGGTCTACTCAACTGATCTAAAACCAGTATACCAGGTACAGGACGTTCTTCTTTTGAAAAATAACGCTGCAAACCAAATGATAAAGCTATGTGTACAGCTAAGTAATTTTGGTCAGACCCAACATCAGCCATTGATAATATAGATCCATAAGGACCTTTTTCTACAAGACTAACTTTAGGCTCCCTGGAGGAGAATAATATTTCAGCATTTGTGCAGGGCTCTTCTTTCGGTAGCATTTGAAATGCTAGATTAGAAAAATTTGAAATTAAATTCTCTGCTCTTTGTAATCTTACCCTTCTGTTATCCGCATCAATAACAGACTCTAAATTATATATCTCATCTTGCAAACCACTCACGTCTTTAGCAGGTTGTAATAATCTATCATCTAAAGTCTCAAGGAAATAACTGGCTTTACCTCGAAAATAAGCATGTACTTGAGATAAATTAGTTAATCTCTCTCCATCCTGTATTTGTGATAGTTTTGATGCAATTGTCGCATCAATCTCCCTAATTTTTAAACTTAAATTTATCTCTTCTTCAGAAAGACTATCCATCTGCAAATTAAGATGAGGCTTGATTCTTCCAGCCTCACTGCTCTCAGTGTTTAAAACTTCAAGTGAATGTTTTATCTTTTGAGCAACTTCGATACCTTTCGTAGTTTCAGATTGACAGATAGGGCATTTTGAAGGGATTTCTAACAAGTTTAAATGCTCGGCTATCTTTAACTTCTCGTGTTGTTTTGAAATGGCATATTGATAATCGTTAGACTCTTTTAATGTCATCAACATCACACGTTTTTTACGTTTGGTTTGATTGAGCTCATGTAGAATATTTTTTCGAACTTCATGCAACTCTGAAAGTTCACTTTCATCAGGATAACTTAAGTTATGACGAGAAGCAGTCATGATATTATTTAATTTAGAAATAAGTTCATTCTCGTCTGTACCAAAAAAATCCCTCTCAGATAATAATCCTATCTGATGAGCTTCATTTAAAAGAACCCGTAGACGTTGTTTTAGTAAGCTATCTTTTGAACGGCGAGCTTCTTCTCTGCTAGTTTCAATTTCAAGAATTTTTCGAAGCTGACGTAACCGTTTTTCAGCAGTGACCGAAGCCTCTGAGCTTACCCCTAAAAAATAAGGAAGAGTTGAAATAATTGCTTGAGATTTTTTATTGTCATCTAAGCCATGAAGAAGTACAGTTTCACTATCTATAACTTCTTTCGTAACAAAGATGTATGGTGTAATATGCCGAACTGTAGCTTTCTCCGTAGCATATCGGTTATCTTTTAAAGAGTTATCCGAATCACCGATTTGAAAAGCACGCTCTAAACTAGCTTTTGCTGCAGATACTGTTGTACGCCCTTCAAGTTCTTTAATATTCTTTGGTATTGAAAGATCTCGCCCCGAAGTAATATACATACAATCACTTGTTTTTTTACCCACGGGAGGAATTTGGCGGCACACGATTAATTGGTCATTACCTTTTGACCATCTTACTCCCACAACAATACAGTGGCGCTTAATATAAGCTGGCAATTCACATGAAGAAGACCCAAGACAATAATCAATTGCTTTTATTATTGCAGATTTTCCTGTTCCTGAAGCACCAGTGATGATATTGACTTTTCCAACATCAAACTGAATCTCACGAAATAGATCGTCAACTCCAAAAAAAAAGATTCTTTCTATATTCCATCTCTTCATAACGTAAGTCCCATAGCTTCAAAAATAGCCCTTGTAGATCCCATTTCAGAAAACCAAAATGATAATAATCTTATTTTCTTTAAAGAGAGGTTGTTGTTTTTAATTCTATGACCCAAGTCGATTTTCTTTCCATCAATTGTTCCATCAGCATTTAAACTCAATATGCTTGAAATACATCCAAACCTAATCGCTTCGGTTGTAATACCTAATGTAGAGTTTACCCGCTTAGGTAAATCATTAAGAACAGACGGGTTGCGTTCCAACCAAACAAGCAATCCAGTCTTTATATTACATCCTAAAAACGTTGAATTTAAGTCTTCTGATAAAACGATAGGAAGAACTAAATAAATTAGAGGGATCTCAGGCTTTTTACCAAAGGAAGAATTATATAACTCACAAAATCCTGATAATAAAAATGAGCAAAAAGCAGGGTTTGTCTCAGCATATATGTCATGAGCTATAATCATTTTTCATCCCTTAATAAACCTTTATAATCAGGATGCCACCCAACTTTTAAATCTATAGATAATAATTGATAGGTTCCACGTACATAATAGCTAGCGTTCCAATTAGGTGCAATAGAACGTATCTGGGTATGAGCCATGTCAAAAGACCATCGGAACAACTGATAACCCTGGTCTTCTTTATGATGACCTTCACAATCTTCACATTCCTCTGCCATTCTTTCATACCTATCTGACCATGTTTCGAGTAGTAATCTATCGTATTGATCTATTCTGGCCGCCATATCAAATCTTTCAATGCACCATTTGTGCCGTTGAGATCTTGCTCTCCACTCTTCGCGAGTAGCTTGTGAAATATCAACCTTCCTTCCTTTAACAAGCTCTATTTGGTTTACAATCATTGAATGAGGCTTATAGCCATTAGGCAAAAGTGCATTTTCGAAATCGATGCTTAGCTCATCCCTTTCAAGCTCACCAGATATTTCTGATAACCTTTGTTGGACTTCAAGTTTATATATAATTCTTTCTCTTTTTTCGCATAAAGAGAATATTACTTGAAGATCCCACCACTCCAATAATTTTTGACATATCAATTCGCGTTTATGCGGGGGGAAATTTGTTAATTTGCTGGCTATATCTTCACTGATATTTGATATGTTTTTTTCATTCTCAAAAATAATAACCTTACTCAAAAACTTTCTTTGTATATCTTTTTTTAGTTCTAAAAATGATTTACATTCATTATATCGCTGAGCATGCGCTACTGGTGTTTTTTTTTGAGTTAATGATCTTTCATGCTCTTCTTTAACTCGAGTAGCTTCCTCTAAAAGTTTTAGTAGCAATAATTCTCGATCAGAATTTTCTTGGGTTAAAAAAAACAACTCACTTTTATTACCTATTGGTGCAACAGTAATTAATTGAAGTTTTGTTTCGTCTAAATTTATTTTAGGTAAAATATCTATCCAAACCTTAAATGTTTTCCATAACAATGTAGATGATATCGTTACTGAGGCTGGATTTGGTTTAATAGAATGCTTTAACTGAGTTAAAAAATTTTCACCATTGGCTGAAATCTCAACGTCATCTAAACGTTCAAGACAAAGAGCGGCATCATCATGTTTGTTATCGAGTATTGCTTTAAGCGCATAGAGTGACTGGTAGTAAAAACCAAGTGCTGCTCCTTCTGCCGCATGGTTCACTGCTTTACTCATGCTCTTTCTCCCTCCTAAAATCTAAAACATTCTACATCCCTAATGAAAAGCTTTATTGAAAGAGTTTAGAAAATTTTAGTTTTTGATGTATATGAAATAAGGTAAAGACATAATGACATTGATGATAACTCAGCATACTAGCTAAATGTACTTGATTATAGTAATAAGTTGATATTGTTCCATAATTTCAACATCTTTAACGAATTATCAGAGAAGCAGTACTACCTTAACGGTTTCACAAAAAACATTAACTTATTGATTTTATTGTTTTTTATGGTTTGCGCTGTGGCTATGACTCTCCCTTAAGTGTAAGTATCCCAGCAAAACGAACCATCAACTTTTAGGGAGTCTCTGGCACTCCAACTTCCGCTTTTGGCACACAAGCGACATCCAGGCCTTTCCGGCCATGGCATGAAGGGGCGCCAGTTCATACCGCTGCAGGCAGGTCCTCAACCGCACCGGCCTGGACGGTGCAGTGATTCTGTCCAGTGCTGGCATTCCGCAAGCTGCAGCTGCGCGGCCAGCCTGAAATCTGCTGGCATACTTTACGCTCGATGCGCCGGTGAACACGGCCCGCAGCTGGCATCTTTATACATAACCAGTACTGTAAAAGTCCCGTAATACCGTGTCGCCCGGACATTTTATGTACCGTTTGGCCGCTACCATTCAGTACTTTCACTGTTTTTATTCATTTTTTCCCAGGAATCGCAGAAGAAACCCCGCCACACCTGTCTTATTTCGTCGATATCAGAGCAAAAAACCCGAATATCGGCCATCTTCGCCAAACCTCGCACCCGGCATTTCAGAGTGCGAAGCCTGCAAAACAACCAATATTTATCAATTACTTACAGCGTTTTTGCTCTAAGCATAAATCCATATGGCGGCGAGATACTTGCCCTGAAACAAAATCCGGTATTCGGATGGATTTGGGGCCATCTGCCCGGCATATAGTTTTATAAGCTGATACATATACATTTCCTCATTATCAGTACTGTAAAAGTCCCGTAATACCGTGTCGCCCGGTCATTTTCAAACCACCGTTTGGCCGCTACCATTCAGTACTTTTCGTCCTGCTGACAGATGCGCCATCGCAGCTGCGCGGCCAGTCTGAAATCTGCTGGCATACTCTGCGCCCGGTGCGGTCGCAGAACTGCTGGCAGACCGTTCTTTCTTCATTTTCCCGCTACCTGGACACAAAGCGCTGTACGTCCAGTTCGGGTGCGAATTATGATTAGACAGGCTCCGGCAGTGCTCCCGGCTCTGTCAAAACTGTCACATGCGATGAAGGATGCGTATGGAACCAGATAGTGAATTTTGTTACCCCAATATTATAGATTTTTTTGGCACAACACTCTGCCATATTTGTCATTTCACTAAGTCAGATCTTTTTGATTACTTAGCATATAATCAATATGCAGAAAGCAATATAAAACAAAGTGACAGAATGATTTCTGATGAAGTTTCTCAACATTTGAAAAATAATGATGAAATTCATCATGAGGATATTATCAGCAGTTACAGTCGGGAATTTCAGGAGTTCGGTGACATTTACCCAGCGATGCATCGAAAGTCTATGGTTATCGCGCTTTATAATTTTTTTGAACACCAGATAAAGACTTTGTGCACGGAGATAAACAAACTGCTTCCGCTGGATGTGAGCGATAAATACTTAAAGGAAATAAGCATAAAGCGTTACCGCCAGTTTCTTCGGCGTGAAGCCGGTCTTAATATCAATCAGGGGAGCACCTTGTGGGAACTGTGGGAAGATATGCTTAAAGTGGAGCAAATACGGCACGTTTTAGTTCACTCCGAAGGTGAAATAGAAAATCACCGCGCTGACCGGCTTTCGCATATTGACGGATACTGCAAAATTAAAAAAAACATCAGGTTGATCCCGAACAGAATCATAATTGATGATGGGTTCGTGGCGGCCCTGATCACTGACCTAATCACGCTGTTTGAACAACTCGACAGGCAGGTTTCCGCATTCATCCGGCAATATGAAATCGCGCATGGCAGCTACGAAGTTCCGCTTCCTCCGGGAGCCTCACGAACACCGCTTTGACTTGTTGAGGGCAGAATGGACAGAGTAAGTTATATGAAATGGCTAGCCGCTGAATCCCCTTCCACGGAGCAGCAGCTTCTTGCCTGGCTGAACAGAGCAAAGCATTACAACTGCGATATGAAGGAGCACCGCGCTGGGGTACAGATTGAAGAGCATGGCATTATCGTCGTGCTGCGGCAGAGTTCAAACCTGTACGACGGCGACTGCCTGACCATTCACAATGTTCAGCTTCCTGAAGAGATACAGCATAGGGGCTGGTTTAAATCATTTCTGAAACTATGCTGTGAATCTAATCCGTGGAGCGATGTGGTTATTGAGGATGTAAAAAACCCACATCTTCTGGCATTCTGTAAACAATATGATTTCACAGTGCTGGCTGATTTTTATCCGGACACTTATATTGTTAATCGTGGAAGAATACTGTCTTTAGATATACCTCCGTTAAAACGTTATGATGACTATTTAAATTGAGCTTGCAGGTGAAAATGGAACGAGAAATTAAAACAATCATTCATGCCTTCCGGAATGCTCTGGTAATGGCTTCGGATACACATTCCCATGCGTGTTTCTTTATGCCTAGATGGCATAAAGAACTGAATGGCTTCCCTAGCGGGAGTTGCGACCTGGCAAGTAACTTCCTGGCGAGATATCTAACTGAAAATGGCTACCCAGCGTGGATTATACGATTTTCATGTTCACCTGAAATTAATAAATATATAAAAACTCACGTAGTGGTTAAGTATGATGATTATTATATCGACCTGACGAGGAACCAGTTTGCCGATTACAATAACAGGGTGTTAATTGAAGATAAATATGGTTCGATAGCTACCCTGCTGAGAGATGTAAAAAAAGACGAGTTTCTTACCTTTAAAGAGGAAGATTTTTGCATCGATAACGCGACTGATAGTGGGGATCAACTTTACTGTTATGTAAAGCAGTTAGCCGACGGACTCGTTAAGAAGTGAGCTGGACAGAGTAAACTTTGTATCCAGATAGTGCGTAAATGTTAACGGGGGTGTTTGCCAGCAGTTCAGCGACCGCATCGGCGCATTGATTCCGGATTATGCCAGCAGTTATTCAGATGACCGCTCAGCTGCAGTTAGCGAAACGCCAGCAATGGACAGAAAAACCTACAAGTTCTAAGAGCGCGCAAACATGCCAAAAAATCAGCAACTGAACGTCTGCTCCTGGCACAGGTTGTGTGAAAACTTTTTTGGCCGCTGAAACGGCCAAAAACAGAGCTGAAAACCGCGCTCATACGTAAAATTCGGCTCTACTAACCAGTCGATCAATTCCAAATTTTGCGTAGACGTGCGCACTTCAGTTTTTGGTCAGGGTTTTCACACAGCCTGGGCACGGAGCAGACAGTCAAACCTCTATGGACACAGTTAATCTTAGAACAGACTCTTCAATGTTCGCTCTAGCTACGCTTCCTTTTCAGGGAACACGATAGAAACGATCAACACATGCCAGGGATTGCTCAACCCAGATTTATGTTACCCGCAACAACCTGTGGTCTTAACAGAAAGGAAACTCAATTTTAGCTTGCTTATTAGCCAGTTACTGTCAAAGATAATCCCTATCAGTGGGGCTAAATTTCAGAAGCACGTCTAGTAAACGGGCTTATTGCTTTTCATGCTCCGGTGCATTAAGCGCTTATTCTGATGTTTCTCTGGCTGACGTCCGGCATCAACGTGATGGCATACTTAAGCTATTGGCCAGAACATACTACCCACACCCTAGGAAAATCCTTTAAGCACCTTGCATTGAGCTGGCATAAAAGGCGCGTCAGGTTTCCCGTATTCGCTCTGGTACCTTCATTGTCCAATGCACTTATCCGCGATTTCGTTTTCTCGATCTCATGAGAGACTCTGGCGACATCTTCAGCTTTTGCGCATAGGACAATCACCACTCCGCTGGTATCGACCTCCACAATGTCCCCAGGTTCGGCATGCATGCTACTGATGGAGACAGGCTGGTTTACTGACCTGTACCCTGTCCCTTCCGGTTCACATAAAGCGGCCTCTGGTAAACATCGGATACATATATCATGAGCTGTATCGTGTTGACGTCCGAGTTCGGCATCTTACTAAGCATCTTTAACAGTACCTAAGTATAGAAGCATTGTTTTCAATAATTATTGAGCAAGAAGGACTGATCAAAAGAAACAATATAGGTAATCATCATAAAAGTTATTTCTCTCGTACTAAATAATCGATATAGACTGAACTCACAGAACGATTGACCGAAGTGAAATCAACATTCAGCAATTCAATTAGCGGGGGAGCGACCATATGGAAATCCACAACCGGACTCCAAATGTATATGACTTGCTTGAAATAAACAAAATCCTACTTTCAACTTCAAATAATGGTGAGTCATTTGAGAAAGACTTACATCTCAATGGATTCATAGAAAAACCATGGGGATATGAGTATAGAGTTTATTGTGATTCTATTTTTGACGTATGGCGCCTTTGACCTGCCCCCAGTATTAGATACAACGCTCACTTAGTAATGTCGGATCCTTCACTATCAGAATTACCCTTTCTCCAGGCCGCCGCAAATTCAGACGGCGCCTGATAATTCAGCGCGGAGTGCGGGCGGTACTCATTATAATCCTGACGCCATTCACTGATGGTTTTCCTGGCATGACTGACGTCACTGAACCAGTGTTCATTCAGGCATTCATCGCGAAAGCGTCCGTTAAAACTCTCAATAAATCCGTTCTGTGTCGGCTTGCCGGGCTGGATAAGTCGCAGCTCCACGCCATGCTCAAAGGCCCATTGATCGAGTGCGCGGCAGGTAAATTCCGGGCCCTGATCCGTTCTTATCGTCGCCGAATAGCCGCGAAACAGCGCAATGCTGTCCAGAATACGCGTGACCTGCACGCCTGAAATCCCAAAGGCAACAGTGACCGTCAGGCATTCCTTCGTGAAGTCGTCTACGCAGGTAAGGCACTTGATCCTGCGACCGGTGGCCAATGCGTCCATGACGAAATCCATCGACCAGGTCAGATTGGGTGCCGCCGGACGGAGCAGCGGCAGACGTTCTGTTGCCAGCCCTTTACGACGTCTTCTGCGTTTTACGCCCAGGCCACTGAGGTGATAAAGCCTGTACACGCGCTTATGATTAACATGTAGCCCTTCACGGCGCAGCAACTGCCAGATGCGACGGTAGCCAAAACGCCTGCGCTCCAGTGCCAGCTCAGTGATGCGCCCTGATAAATGCGCATCTGCAGCCGGGCGCTGAGCCTCATAGCGGCAGGTCGACAGAGATAAACCTGTGAGCCTGCAGGCACGACGTTGCGACAGACCGGTCGCATCACATATCAACATCACGGCTTCCCGCTTCTGGTCTGTCGTCAGTACTTTCGCCCAAGAGCCACCTGAAGCGCCTCTTTATCCAGCATGGCTTCGGCAAGCAGCTTCTTGAGTCTGGCGTTCTCTTCCTCAAGCGACTTCAGGCGCTTAACCTCAGGCACCTCCATACCGCCATACTTCTTACGCCAGGTGTAAAACGTGGCATCGGAAATGGCGTGCTTGCGGCAGAGTTCACGGGCGGATACCCCGGCTTCAGCCTCGCGGAGAATACTGATGATCTGTTGGTCGGAAAAACGCTTCTTCATGGGGATGTCCTCATGTGGCTTATGAAGACATTACTAACATCGGGGTGTACTAATCAACGGGGAGCAGGTCAGTTCGCCGCTTGGCTACTTTGGCCCTTGCTAACTTTGACGAATTAGCGGGAACCTCACGACAGCGAAGTCAGCGCTCCACATTTCTCGTCAGTCTAATGCGGCGAGAGCTTGGCAGCATAGCTGAGGTGCCTCCACCCGACATAGCTGAAGCAAACGCCGGTGTTTGGTCTTGGAACAGGTTGCGTCATCTGACACTCGGCCCATTTAGGGGATTCCGTGCACCTGAACCTTTCGATCTAACAAAGCAGATCATCCTATTCTACGGTCCAAATGGTAGCGGGAAAACCAGCCTTTGCGAAGGATTAGAATATGCCCTTCTTGGAGATGTCGAAGAGGCCGGAAGCAAACGCATTGCGGCGAGAACGTACCTATCGAATATACACGATAAAAGATTCGCCCCCCCAGTATTGAAGGCAACAGATCAACAAGGACGTGAAGTTGACGTTGTTGCCAACCTCGACACCTATCGCTTCTGCTTTATTGAAAAAAACCGAATTGATGCATTCTCAAGAATCGCTGCCCGACCCAATGCCCAACGCGCTGAACTGATTGCTACGCTATTTGGTATGGACCAGTTCAATGAATTCGTAAAAAACTTCAACGAAAGCATCGATGGACAACTTGTTCTAATCAGTGAACAACAGAATGCTTTGGCACTGCGCCGTAACGCGTTGGCGGCAGATCGATTGGCCGTTGAGGGTGCCGCGGCCTCCCTGCAAATATTAGATGAAGAGGAGTCTTCTCTGGCGAAGGAGTACTCAGTTGAACTCACATATCAAGCCCTCAAGAGCTTGATTGGTACTACTGAAGCTCCAGGTCGTCTTCAAGAGCTTGAAGACATTTTGGGGGCGATTCCACCGAATATTCTTGGCATCACACGTCAAGGTCTACAAGACGCTTTTGCTGAGGCACATCAATGCTCCGAAGAACTTGATGCAGTAATCAATGATCTTCTTGCCAAAAGCGACCTGGTTTCCTTCAAGAATCTTTACAACTCTGTTCTCGCCCTGCAGAAGGCTGTTGGAGATCGTTGCCCCGCCTGCGATACGCCACTGACAGGTGATGCTCGTGTTGCCGTAGATCCGTTTAGGAAAGCAACAGATGGCTTGGTGCAGCTTGGAGAACTGGGTGCCCTTCAAGACAAACAGCAAACTATTGAGGTAAAACTGGGTCAGGCATCTCGCGCGTTGCGGCAGATGCTAACTTCCTTCTGCGCATTTGTAACTGCTCATCAAGAAGAGGAAACAGCAATCGGTCGTTGGGTTTTGCAACTTCCTGCTGAGCCTGTCGGACGATGGTGGACAAATATCTACCCCCAGTTGCCCGCAAGTCCGTACGGATTGCCGTCACTTGAAGATATTCTCTCTTTTGTAGATCGAATGGTAGCTCGAGACGATGCGTCACGGAAGGCTCAGAGAGAGCGACAACCGCACATCGACGAACGTCGGCGACTCAATGAGTTTCAACTAAAGGTCCAAGCGCAAGACCTCAAACGGCAACAACTGCAAGCGGATATTGAAGCTGCGCGTAACCGAATCAAAGCCTTCGATGAAACAAATGCTGGGTTGATCGCGCAAGCGGATCAGGAAGCACTAGATATCGTCCGCGATACACCATACAAGGCTGCCTATGAAAGATTTCTTGAAACATTGAGGTCTTATAGAGATCAACTTCCCGGTCAGTTAATGGCTGGCCTAAACGAAGCAGCTAAAGATCTCTATAACGCTTTCAATCGTAATGATCGCGAAGAAGACAAGCTATCAGCGTTGTATCTGCCCTTAACCGATGATGGCAAGATCGAAATCAGTTTTCAGGGCAATCCTGATGTTCGCGTCGATGCGCTCCATGTGCTTAGTGAAGGCCATATTCGCTGTCTCGGACTGGCAATCCTGATGACCAAAGCGAAGAGCATCGGCTGTCCAGTTATCGTCTTCGATGATGCCATCAATGCGATCGACCATGACCACAGAGGTGGAATCCGAGAGGCTATTTTTGAAAGTGACCACTTCACAAACACCCAATTGATCGTCACGTGTCATAGCAATGAGTTTATAAAAGATATCCAGCAACACCTGCCTGCTCAGCGTAGGAATGAGTGCCAGGTTTATCTACTAAGACATCACGATGGTAACTATCAACCTAGAGTAACCGGCAACATACCTAGCGCGAACTATATCGCCAAGGCCAGAGCAGCCAGAGAAGCGCTGAACGACCGAGATGCGTTGGCTGCGTCACGCCAAGCTTTGGAGATGCTGAGCGAGAAAACTTGGCGCTGGCTTGGAAGTCATGATCTTGGTGTGCTAAATCTCATGCTCGCTGGCGTCAGTGCTGAGCCCGGATTGAGAAACTTATGCGAAGCATTGGTCAAGAAATTGCGAGATTCTCCAACCTTTAATCACGCGAACAAAGAGCCACTTCTTACAGCTTACGGACGTATTTTGGGCATTCCCGTTAACAATCTTGTCTGGACCTATCTCAACAAAGGCACTCATGAGGAGGCAGACCGTGATGACTTTGATGGAGAACTTGTGGAGTCCGTTGTCCAAACTCTTGAAGAACTAGATCGCCTCGACCTGCGAGCCGGGCGCTAGTTAAGTATCCCGCATAATCGTGCCATTCACATTTAGAGATCCTCCGGCATAATCAATCTGCCAACGAAAGAGATCGCAATGCGTAAAGCCCGTTTTACTGAGCATCAGATCATCGCCGTGATTAAGTCGGTTGAATCAGGACGAACCGTTAAAGATGTCTGCCGGGAAGCCGGTATTTCTGAGGCCACCTACTACAACTGGAAGTCCAGATACAGCGGCATGGAGGCTTCTGATATTAAAAAGATCAAGGATCTTGAGGACGAGAACCGGCGTCTCAAACAGATGTTTGCCGACCTGAGCCTTGAGAACCGGGCGCTGAAAGACGTTATCGAAAAAA
>Ga0157359_1000144_pt1 | contig 22516 bp, 22 predicted proteins | sample AttcapACBM3_FD_111482 | JGI IMG/M metagenome (GOLD analysis project Ga0157359, IMG submission 111482) | Fungus gardens microbial communities from leaf cutter ant in Botucatu, State of São Paulo, Brazil - Atta capiguara ACBM3 | ecosystem: Host-associated > Fungi > Mycelium > Unclassified ...
GGTGACGATTGGCAGTCCATCTATGGTTGGCGCGGCAGTTCGCCTGAGCTGTTCATTCATTTCGACCGCTGGTTTCCCGGCAGCACACCCAGCCAGGTGCTGATGCTGGGTACCAACTATCGTTCGTCGCCGTCGATCGTGGCGGATGGCGAGCGGATCCTGGCCAAGGTTCGCCAGAAGCAGGACAAGCGCACCCGAGCGGCGCGGGAGGCGACCGCGGAAGGTCATGGCGTGCGGGTGACGACGAGGTTCGATCTGAATCGGCAGTTGCCGTTGTTATTGGCTGAAATAGAGGCGCAGCGGCGCTACGCCAGCGAGCGGGAGAAACCGGAACGTTGCGCCGTGATGATCATGAGTCGTGGCAATGCGGCGCTGAAGACGTTGAATAGCCAGCTGGAACGCCAGCCCGGCGTGCGTACCTGCACCATTCACCGGGCCAAGGGCCTGCAGGCAGAAGTGGCCATCGTGCTGGACGACGGCCAGCCGCTGCAGCCCTATCCCTTGCGTAATGCGCTCTATGCCGCGAGCGGTCACTTTCAGCAGAGCTATGACGAGGCCTGTGCGGACGAAGCCCTGCGGCTGAGCTATGTGGCAGTGACCCGCGGGGTGAGTCGAGTGCTCTGGTTCACTCGCCAGGCACAGGTGCCAGCGCTGTAACAGTAGCTCGATGCATGAATCCGATCACCGCCGCCGACCTCGGCGATCACCCGCGATCAGGTCCAGCCCGGCGACACCGAGTTGACGCTGATACCGTCCGGCGCCAGGTCCAGGGCCATGCAGCGGGTCAGTTGCTTGAGCGCCGCCTTGGAGACCGGATAGAGCCAGCGACCGGTCTGGGCGCAGTCGGCGGAAGTTGACGTAGGGCTCGGGCACCATGGTGGCCATGGTCGCCGGCACGTCGCGGGTAGCGAATTCGTGGCGGATGTGTTCTTCCCACAGCGCCGAGAGGTTGTAGTCCGGGCCGAGGGTGCGGCGTAGCGCGGCGATGGTACGCTCGTAGGCCAGCAGCGCGGCGGGCTTGTCGTAGTGGTGGCCGGCAGGCCGGGCGAAGGCGTGGTCGACGCCCGTATAGACATAACCCTCGGTGCCGGGCCGCTCGGCCAGGGCCGCCAGGATGGCTTCCCGCGCTGGCGCCGGACAGAACTGGTCAGCCTCGGCGAAGTGCAGCACCAGTCGCCCGCGCAGCCCTTCCAGCTCCACCACGCCTTCTCGATGCCAACTCCGTAGTAGCCGACGGCGCAGGCCAGCTCGGGCAGGGTGCTCAGGTGCGTCAGGGCGGCGCCGATATCGACCACACCCAGGCTCTCGAAGGCCTGGTAGTGACCGAAGGCCTTGTCGAAATCCTCGGGGGTGTAGCCCAGTTCGATGCGCGGTGCCTGGCGCCAGTAGAGGTCGGGCACCAGCACGCTGTAGCCTTCCTCGGCCAGCTGGTCGGCCACGGCTCGCATGGTGGCATTGACGCCGAAGATCTCCTGGTACAGGACGATGCCCGGGCCACGACCGTCGGTGGAGGGTACGAAGTAGGCAGCGAAGGCGCCGGCGGGGGTCGGCACTTGAATGAAGGATCCGGTCATCGCGAGAGACTCCAGGTTGCTCAGGTCTGGAGCCATCTTCCGCGCGAGGAGCCGGGCGAGCTGTCCGCAGACTGCCGCGACCATCCCCTCGACGCAGCTAATTCAGCAGGCCAGGTCGCCAGGTACGGGTCGCCCCTGGGCGCCGCTCGATTGCCCCCGCCTCCTGGCCTGGGCCATAGTGAAACGTCACTCGCCCCCGTCAGGAGCCCTCATGACGCAACGCACCATGCTGCTCACCGGCGCCAGCCGCGGGATTGGCCATGCCACGGTCAAGTTGTTCAGCAATCTCGGGTGGCGCCTGCTCACCGTGTCCCGGCACCCCTTCTCCGCAGAATGCGGCTGGCCGCAAGCGCGTGACGCCCATATCCAGGCCGACCTGGCGGACCTCTCCCAGATCGATCGCCTGGTCGCCACCGTTCGCGAACGCCTGCCCAGTGGCAAGCTGCACGCCCTGGTCAACAATGCCGGCATCTCGCCCAAGGGCGCCGATGGCAGCCGGCTGGGCGTACTCGCGTCCGATGCCGCCACCTGGACCCAGGTGCTCAACGTCAACCTGGTCTCCACCGCCCTGCTCGCCCGAGGCCTGCTGCCGGAGCTGGAAGCGGCCCAGGGCAGCATCGTCAACGTCACTTCCATCGCCGGCTCGCGGGTCCATCCCTTCGCTGGGGTGGCCTATGCCGCCTCCAAGGCAGGGCTCGCCGCCCTCACCCGCGAACTGGCCCACGAGTTCGGCCCGCGCGGCGTGCGCGCCAACGCCATCGCCCCGGGTGAGATCGCCACTGCCATCCTCTCGCCGGGCACCGACGGCCTGGTGGAAGCCGAGGTCCCGCTCAAACGCCTGGGCACCCCGGACGAAGTCGCCGAGACCATCTACTTCCTCTGCAGCGAACGCTCCGGCTACATCAATGGCGCCGAGATTCATATCAATGGTGGGCAGCACGTCTAGCGAATCTTGCCTGGCTGCCTACCTGTTCACCGGCGACGAGACCGACCGCCTGAGGCTTCCTCGATCCAAGGCTGACATCACTCGATTGAATTGCCCGCTTGACGAGTATCCGACGCCTGCCTATCCAATGGCTCTACCTCGTTCCCCTCAGGAGATGCACCCGATGAAGCTCAACCTCACAGCAGCAACCCTCGCGGTTCTGGTCAGCACCCTGGGCGTCGGCCAGGCACTGGCGGAAAGCCCGGCGGAGAAAAGCGTTCGCCAGGATGTTCGTGATACCCGCAAGGATCTCAAGCACGACGCCAAGGAAGTCGACAAAGGTGCCGACCACGCCGCGCACGAAGCCGACCGCACCGACGACCACCTCGACAAGGAACGCCACCACGAGGACAAGAAGCTAGATAAGGAATACAAGAAGGCGCTGTAGCTCATAGCGACCAGGACCAAGAACGTGGCGCTTGCAGCTTCGATCTTGGTCCTGCGCCTGGGTGCATCAGGTAAGTGTCGAAGCTCCAGTCATGCGGCAGCTCTTAGCCACTCAGTGCCTGACTGCTGACCTTTTGAGCAACTGGCCATCTAGAAAAGCCTGGCAACATAAGTGATACACATCACATTACTTTGGCGCCCCTGACAAACTGGCTTAAACTGCGAATGCCCCGAAAAAGGAATTTCGCATGAAGCCATCCCATCTGCTGTTCATCACTTTCGCTAGCCTGCAGCTGGCCGGCTGCGCCATCGGCCAGAAGATCGACTACCGGCAAACCGCACCCCAGCTCAGCGTCAAGGCCGACAAACCGGTCGCCGTCGCAGTACTCGATGAACGCCCCTATGTCGTCGCCCGCGACAAGGACGCCACCTACGTCGGCAACATCCGCGGCCTCTATTACAACCCCTGGAGCGTCCGGACCTACAGCGGCAGTCCTCTTTCCGCCGACCTGCAGGACACCATACAAAAGGCCCTCGCCCGCGCCGCCATCACTGCCGTACCCAGCCACTCCAGCGATCGCGCCCCTGACGGCCAGAAGCTCCTGGTGCTCAAGCTGCGGGAATGGAAGTCCGATGCCTACATGCGGGTGCGTTTCGACTATGACGTCATCACCCAGGTCCTCGACGACCAGGGCAAGGTCCTGGCGAGCGACGAGACCAAAGGCAGCGGCCCGACCGACAATGTCATCCTCTCCGGCACCCAGGTCCTGACCAACGCCATCGATGCTCCAGCCATTGCCACAGCCCTGGCCAAGAGCAATACGCCCTGAGTGTCGCTGCAGTAGTTTCGTTAGTCGCTCCAAGATCCTGTTCACGATCTCGCGAGCTAGAGCCAAACAAGGCGCAACGACCAACGGGAGTAACAGCCAATGGCTGGCCCGTAGGGTGAGCGCCAGCGAATCAAAGGCCTGAGAAAGCGCAGTTTACGACTGGTGAATGAGCATTTTGAAGGTCTTTTCAACGCCGTTTGGTCGACGCGCAGCAGATCGTGAACAGGTTCTAAGTAGCTCCAACTAGAAGGGACATCTGGCAGAGAGGCTATAACGCGCTCAAGAAATCGAGTACCAGATATCCCCCTACCGCACCCTCAAGCCCTGTAACACCCAGCCGATAGCCAGGCGTACACAGCGGCGTCTACTCGCCTCTTCACTATCTCAGGAACGCGCGTCAACTCAGCCATTCCCATCGACCAAAGCCCAGGGAGGGCTGCACGTGTTCAGCCTCGAGAAATACCGGTTTTCCAGTCGAACCCTCTGGCTAGGGTTGCTCGGACTGCTGCTCGCCTTGGACTCGGCTCGTGCCGCAGACCCAGTCGCCACGCCGCCGCTACGGGTCGGCGTCTACGTCACCGCGCCCTTCGTCATGGCGGGTCCCTACGGCTACAACGGCCTGGCGGTGGACCTGTGGAACGCCGTCGGCGCCAAACTTGGCCGTAAGACCGAATTCGTCCGCGCCGCCTCCCTGCCCGAACTGCTCGGCGCGGCCCGCAGCGGGCGCATCGACATCGCCGTGGCCAACGTCTTCGTCACGGCGGAACGCGCCCAGCAACTGAACTTCACCCAACCCTGGTTCAACGGCGGCTTGCGCATCCTGGTCAACGAGGAGCGCCAGATCGGTCCACTGAGTCTGCTGCATGACCTGCACAAACTCGGCTATCTCACGAGCTATGCCTGGCTCGGCGCCGGGCTGCTGCTCATCACCCTATTGCTCACCCTGGTGGAGCGCCGACTCGACAAGGAATTTCCACCCCAGTGGTGGCCGGGCCTGGCCATCAGCTTCTACCACGTCATGGCGGTGACCACGACTGGCAAGACCTCGCACAAGAATCTCTTCGGCAGCCTGGGCACCGTGCTCGCCGCCCTCTGGATGGCCTGCAGCGTGGCCGTGATGGCCTACGTGACCTCGACCGTCACCAGTGTCATGACCGTCAACAGCATCACCAGCCGCATCACCGGCCTGGGCGACCTGCCCGGCAAGCGCATCGGTGTCGAAGCCGGCAGCCTCTCCGAGGACCACATCGCCCGCCTCGGCCTCGACTATCGCGCCTTCGCCGACCTGGACCAGGCGGTGACCGCCCTGACTACTCAGGAGATCGACGCCGTGGTCGACGACGCCGCCACGTTGGAGTACTTCGACCAGCAGCACCCGACCCTACCCATCCAGGTGGTCGGGAAGATCTTCGAGCCGCGCAAATACGCCTTCGCCCTGCCGCTGGACAGCCCCCTCACCCACGACGTGACCGTAGCCCTGCTGTCCCTGGAGGAAGATCAGACCGCGAGCAAGTTGCGTACCCAGTACTTCGGTGCCGACAAGTGAGTCCACTGCACTACGAAATGGCTCTGCATGGCCAGGTCGGCACGGAAGAGGGCCGCGACATCCGGTAAGGCCGCTACAGGAGACCAGCAAGCCACACCGAGAAGGACAGTACCGAGCAGGTCTACCGTCGCCTGAGAGCGATCACCAGACCCACTAAATAGGCAGACTTCCGGAATTGTTCCGAAATAGTTTCGGAACTCATTTTTGGCTGGCTAGCAGGCCTTGAAATCCGACCCTGCAGACAGCAAAAAGCCCCGTAAGAACGGGGCTTCGAAGATGGCGGAAGCGCAGAGATTCGAACCCTTCTCTAAGGAGGGCTCCTCAGCTTGGCGTATACCGTTGTCGTCTGCGCATCTAAAAACTCGCAGAACCCAGTGAGAATGCGCCATCCAGCCGATCTCGTCCCGAAACCCTCAAGATGCAACCAATTGCACCTTGATCGTTGCGGACTAAGCGAGTCGAGAATTTACGCGTCACTTCAGAACGCGCACTCTCTTTTTTGACTTCCAGAGCGGCCTGTCCACGGGCACATTCTGGAGGAAAGCAAGCACTCCCTACCTCTAGCGCTTGCAGCGCCTAAACCCCTGCTGTGTGATCGATGCTCACTCGTTTGTTTTGAAACTAAAGTCAGCGCCTTGGATGACGATCAAAACGGCTGCCCGATCAACCTCCGTCACGCAGACATCTGCAGACGAGCCAGGGCACGCGCCAGAGCCTCGCACATTGCCCGCTAGTCGTGCACAAGGTTCACCGCCTTCTTGGTTGTAGAACTAGTGAACACATTCACAGCGAATTCTCCTATGTAGACTGCGGCGCGTGGGCAAAGCGCGGCCTTAACGCATTTGGCCACTCACAAGCGCATTGGCGCCATAGACTGAGGAGAAGATTTGCTCGCAGGCCCCAGTAGCAATGAGCTCATTTCAGCAGATATCGCTCACCGGATCACCGCTCTCGGCTGCGCATACACACGTGGCTAGTCTTTCAGGTAGCGTCTTACCGTGCGCTGTGACACACCCAGTTTCCGCGCAATATCCGCATTTGATTGGCTTTGGAGGCTCAGCTGGCGAATCTCAGCCCGCAGCTTCTCCAGTCGAGACGTCCTGATTGGTTTTTCAAGATCCACTTCATTTTCGTCGCTCAGGCAACTGGCAAGAACGTGGTTTTCGCATTCACCGAGCACCTGCTCCGCGCGTTCCTGAAGCGGGATCCTGGCAAGCCGAGCCTCTACCGCGATCAGCATAAGGCTGGGGGGTGTGCCGTAGGTTTCGCAAAGCTTCCGCACTATCGTGAGCCCTGGCTGTACCTGCCCGGCCTCCACTTTCGCTAGATACGCACGCGTCAGGATATGGTCGAGCTGGTCGCCAGTGAGCCCACTCCTTAAGCGCAGCTCCTTCAGCACATTGCCTAGCGTCAAATAGAAAGGGTCGGGCCCATCCGTAGCATTGCTCATATCTGGCCGAGTCAAAAACCAGAATGAAGCCAGCTTTGACTGGCCACGACCTTATACTATAGTATCCATTCGTGGCCAAAACGCGCCATCTCTATATGGAACGCAGCGTCAATATGTTGGTAAATCGAAGCCTATGAGGTTGCTTATCGTCAGCGATCTGCACATGGAGATTGCCGTGTTTCCTGCCTCATCCCTTCCCGCCGCTGAGCGCTACGACGTGGCGGTGCTGGCTGGTGACATCACAACCAAAGGTCGGTCAGGAAAATGGGTGAGCCAAAATTTCACCAACCCAACCATCTTAGTCGCAGGGAATCATGAGGCGTACGACACCTCGCTCCAGCGGGCTCATCGACTGATACGTCGTGATGCTGCTCCTCACGTCCACTTTCTTGAACAGGACGTATATGTGGCTTCTGGCACGCGCTTCGTTGGATGCACAGCGTGGAGTGACCTGAACGCAACCGGTAGCCCCATGATTGCGGCCGGCCGAGCACGCGCAATGATGAACGACTACAGGCACATCCGATTCGAACCCGGCTTTCGCCGTCTCTCCCCTTTTGACACCCAGGTCATTGCGCAGGAATCTCGCAAATGGCTGTATGCGGAAGCTAGCCGGCCATTCGATGGCAAGACAGTTGTGGTCACCCACCACCCTCCGTTGGACATTTTTATTCCAGCCACAGGCACCCATGAACACGATCGCGCGGCCATAGGCAATCACTGGCCTGAGTTTTTAGATCTTCCAATAGACCTATGGGTCTTCGGCCATACCCACGAAAGGGTAGACACTCAATTGGGATCGACGCGGTTTATCTCAAATCCGCGCGGATACCCTGACGAAGAAGTCAATTTCGATCCTCATTTAATAGTCGAAATCTAGGCTCCCAAATACCGTCGCACTTAAGCGACGCGACCGGTCACGCCCTAATAAATCCGAGCGAGCAAACTTGAAAACCCCGCCAGAAGTATTTATAGCGAGCAGATATACCTTTTCAGAAGATGTTTCAGCGTTTTTGGCTGGGGTCTACCTGAAAGGTGAAGGCATTAACGCTCTAATTTTCGGCGATGTCTCTGGCCAACACGCAGACGGTGAAATCTTTACGATTGATAAGGTCACCGAAGTGTCTGAAGACCAAGGATTTAAGATAGCTATAACAGCCAATGGCAAAAGATACGTTCTTTGTAGCATTTACTTTATCGACAGAGAAATTCGTGACGGCGTCACTGTCACCGAGCTTGTTACTATCAGACCTTGATGGTATTAAAAAAAGCAGCGTATAAACCTGCCCAACAGACTTGCCTCAACGATAGATTTCTAGCCCGTAATGAGCGAGCGCATTAGGATGAAACATGCTTAACGTATTAGACGCTATAAGCCACATCCAAGATTCTGCATTTCGACACAAGATTACTGCGCTCCTGAATTACTGCTGTATTGTCGATGGACGTATTTGCGGACAGATATACGGCGATAGGCTCGGTCGTTTCTCTGACGGCTCTCTTATGATGGGCAACCGTGTAAATTTCTCCTTCGTAGAGGCGGGCCGCCAAATTCTCCGCACGGATAGCGACCATTATTACCTTATTTGTGGTTGGAAATCATTTGATCGCAAGTGACTATTAGACAACTTGATTGATGGCGACCCGTTGAGCCCTTATTTTCTCTACAAAGCCTCTAGTACGGATAACGAGGAAGCAGAAAGAGAAATTACCACCCCCCTTCATGATGAGCTGAAAGCGATGGAGATGCCGGTTGAAAGACTCAATCGAGGTATACCTCGGCGCGAGCGCCACTCGATCTTCGATGAGACTGATGAGGAAGACCTGCACTTAGAAATCTTTAGAGTGGCTGTTGATACGCTAAGCAAGGATTGTTTGACAGGAGTATTAAATAGCACGCGGAAAAAGGCGATTGCAACAACTAACAAGCTGGTGCTGATCGAATACACAGCGCAGCGGCCCTCACCTCATATTATATTTTTTCTCGGCCTCGGACTTCTTCCAACTTGGCAAGCCGTTCTGGTGCTGGACGGAGATTTCAATATCTCGAAGATGACGACTAAGTGCCTCGCTGAAGAGCTACTCCTGGCATTGCCAAGATCTGCCTTGAGTCCTGAGATGGGTCAGCGTCGATTAGAACTCGACCTAGGCCTGTAGACGGCGGTACTCGAATCAAGTTCATCACAGCTACCGGATGCTTCAAAGGTGAGAGCTTCATGAAAATCGTCGCAGTGATATTCGACGCCTTCGGCACACTGGTTCGTATTCAACAGCGCACCAATCCATTCCGATCCTTGCTCTTAGAGGGCAGGAAGCATGGACGCAGGCCTAGCGCTGGGGATGTAGAGGTCTTGATGACACAGCCGCTGTCTCTCGAATCAGCCGCGGAACGTCTCCGCATCCAGGTCAGTGACGCTAGGCTACAAAAGCTTCAAACCCTTCTCGATGAAGAGCTGGACAGTATTGCTGCTTTTCCAGATGCGCCCTCGGCTGTAGCCGCGCTTCAGCAGGCCGGGATGAGGATCGGGATCTGCAGTAATTTGGCAGCCCCTTACGGCCCGCCCATACGCAGGCTTTTCCCTACGGTGACCGCAATTGGTTTCAGCTATGAAGTCGGCGCTACAAAGCCCTGCGCCCTCATCTACGAAAGTGTCTGCGCCGATCTCGGCGTTACTCCTGGACATTTTTTCGATGGCAACGGGGTCGCTGTCATGATTGGCGATTCCCTATGGCGCGATTGCTACGGTGCAAGGGCCGTGGGGATCAATGGTGTTCGCCTACAGCGGTCACCCGGCTCGCCAGTGCCCGATTTGGATACCTTCTCCCGGCTTATCCTTGATCAAATAGGCTGATGACTGCGAATCTTCCTTACTCAGGGATCATTGCAAACGAGAAAGACACTTGATTGATGAGCAAGCTGAAGCCTCTGAAGTCCAACCTCCGGTCAGCTGCCGTGAGGTCGTCCAGGTGCTGCGTGACGTCGTCTTGGGTAGGCTGCAGATGGTCAGAGGTTGCGAGCAGTCGTGGGACGAGAGCTGCCCTGGGCTGTTGCTTGTGCAGGTCGATACTTGGACGCTAGCGTTCAACATCAATGCCGACGAGCTCGATTATTGCGAACGGTGCGAGGACGCTAGCGGGCGCCGGTGGTCGTTCGACTCATCATCTCGACATGCTGGAGATCCCATCGAGCTGCTTTCCACCTGGGAATACTCAGAGCTTGAGCGGAAGCTAAGGTCGCTATGACCGCACAGCATAGCTACGAAAAGCAGCTTCCTGACGCACGATGACTTCAAGCCTGCCTCGGACGCATGCTGTTCAATGGCTGCTTGATGAGCCAAGCGCAAGCTACTAAGAAACCCTGCTGCCGATAGCCGGACTTGGCAGTGCGACGAAAGTACTCATTCAGACCTGCCGCTTCTCAACTGGACGCATTAGAATAAAGTGAGGAAGAGGCAGGTTTTTTCTCTCGTTTAGAGCGAGGGTGGTTCTGATAATTAACAGCTTAGGCTGTTGGGCGCATGCCTACTGATCCCCTTAGGGGGATGTTCAAATGTTCTCAAATCCTCCTGCCTTCTTCCGCCAACTTCAGGGAGAGGTACGCGTGAAGGATAACGTCTGGTTCACCTACAAGGCTCGGATACGAGCTCATAAACGTCTAGAGTGGCTGGATTTCCATTCACAGTTGCTTCTCGTCTGGTACGCTATTCTGAGCGCCATCCTGGGTGTCGTTACTATTCGGCATAGCCAGATTCTCGGGACAGACACCGATCTTTTAGCCTCTGTCCTTTCTGTCGCGCTCTTAGGGGTATCGCTTGCAGTAACAAACCGTGACTTCAGAGCACGGGCGCTGGCTATGCGTCGAAACTACCTAGAGCTCCATAAGCTGTACCGGGAAATTCCTGAAGGAACTCCGCCCACTTCAGATCAGATAGATCGATACGACCTGCTCTTAAGCGACTGTGAAAACCATAGGGACGTGGATGATCAGATTGCAAGAATCTGTGCATCAGGCCTTAGGTCTAGACACCCCTCGACTTTTGAGCATATTTCCGCGGTGGGTTGGTTGACATCCAGACTTCTCATCACAATTTTTCTGTATGCCCTACCAGTCGTTTTTGGCTCATGCATGTGGCAGACCAAATGACAGCTGCTACAGTTTTTCGAAAACACTTCGCTCGTAAACGCTTAATCAAAATCTATAATGAGAGAATCAAACAGTCCGGCGCTATAGGTCTTGATCGTACTCGGCCAGCGACGCTTGCTAATAAGCTGACCGACGAAGTCGAGCTAATACTTCGCAAGGTGCATAATGGTAATTACCGCTTCACAGCTTACAAAGAAAAGCTGATATTAAAGGGCGCCACCTCTAATCCCAGACAAATATCGATTCCAACAGCAAGAGATAGAATTGTCTTACGCGCTCTATGCGACTGCCTTTCAGAGGTTTATCCAGCGGCTAAAATTTCGCTACCTCAGGTTGTAATTGAGGACTTAAAAGGCGCATTATCATCTGGACTGTATACTGAATACGCTAAAATAGACCTGAAAGAATTCTATCCCTCCCTGCCTCATGCCCAAATAAAGAATGCCATCTGGAAAAAAGTTCGAAAATCTGAGTTCAGACATCTGATCGAAAGTGCGATAAAGACCCCAACGGTGTCAGAATCAGTTGGCGGCAAAGGAGCTTCGCTAGCTACGATTGGAGTCCCTCAGGGACTAGCAATTTCTAATGTCTTGGCTGAAGTATCGCTTCAGGATATCGATGGAAGCTTCAGCAACCGTGCAGGCATTTGGTATAAACGCTATGTCGACGACATTCTTATACTTGCTGATCAAGACAAAGTCGAACCCGTCGCGACAGAATTAATTCATGAACTTAAAAAGTTAGGCCTTAAACCGCACGATTTCGCCGAGGGTTCAAAATCTCGAATCGCAGATCTTACTGATGATTTCACTTTCCTTGGTTACTCCATAGAAAATGGCACTCTTAGAATACCGAAAAAAAGCATCCTTAGATTCGAATCATCCATCGCGAGAATTTTCACCGCTTACCGTCATAGGCTAGCGACGGCTAAATCTCGGACTGATAAGGAACGAGCGATGGCTTATTGCGCCTGGAAGGTCAATCTGCGAATTTCTGGATGCTACTTCGGCGGAAAACGACTGGGATGGGCTTCCTACTACTCGCAAATTACATCTACTGGCCAGCTACGTGCAGTCAACCATACCATTCAAAAGCTCGCTCGCCGATTTGTCCCAGGAGGGGAAATAAAACCCAAGTCTTTGATCAAAACATTTTATGAGCTAAGACGCGGGTTAGACGGGAAACATTCCCATATTCTCAACCTTGATAATTGTACTCTGGCTACCAAACGAGAATTACTAGCGATGTGGATTGGGGATCTTGCTCATGACATATCATCAGAGCGAGTGGAGCGCCTATTTCTGATCAAAGTAAGTAAAGCCGTAAGCGAGTTAGAGGAAGATATTGCACATATTTCATAGCCGCTTGTGAAAGCTGTACACGACTTAAACTATCGATTGTCAGGCATAAACGCAAGCGTACGCAGAGCAGCAAGCAAAAATTTAGATTTATCTTTTTAGTCAATACTTTTATCTTTTGTTTTTACCCTAGTCAGTTTTTATTTTAGGAGTCTATATGGCCACATCACAAGCACTAGACGCTATTGAAAGTTTTCTCGAGCTTGAACGTCGATTCTCTAAATTTTGCGAAGTTGTTACTTTTATTCCTGCACATTCTAAAGTGCACTCTCCTGTTCTGGCGGGAATTCTTTTAGAGTGCGGCAGTCTTAGCGAGTCGATATTTAAAAGTGCATTGGATAATGCTCGATACAACGGTGTTGCGGGTGTCGCCGCTATTCGTGCAATGCGTTACGCTAAGAAAGCGCCTTACTATAATATCACCCACTCTCGCTCAGTGTTTCGCTCAGACCAATTCTACGCAAAAAAAGTTTGGTATATACCTAGAAGCGACTCGTCTTTCCCTTGGCATGCTTGGCAGCAAAAAACCAAAAATCCAACATGGTGGGCTAGTTACAACAATGTAAAGCATGACCGTTTCGGAAACATATCTCAAGCGAAGCTCGGCACTGTAATGCATGCCATGCAAGCAACGTTTCTTTCCCTAGTCCAAACCTTAGACTTTCGTGAGGATCTAATAAAGCTAGGGATTATCAGATCGCCAACACTTAATGTGGCGCACTTGCTTGCATCTGCAACAAATTGGGAACCGCTTCCGACACAGGATATTGTTTTTGCGAAAACTCAGCTGTTCGGATACAAATTTAAAACAGCAGGATCCCCAGGTAACGCAACTGATATTTCAGTATTTCTCTGACGTCCAAGTGAAACATGGCCAAAGAGATTCAGGCGAAACCAAGTAAAAGTTTGGCCTACCCCGATTTCCAATAGAAGCTGAATTCGTCACATTGCAGGGTATTGCTCTGGTGAAGATCGAGCTGCTTTTGGCGGAAGCGTACCAAGGACAGGACATCTACGACTTCGTAATCTGCTTATGGGCCATATCGCATCCTCCTTATATCGCATTTTAGGCGCGACGTGTACCAGATTGGAAAAGGAGCTCAGGGGTGTGGAGCGCCACTAGATTGTGCATCCCAACAAGGCGCTCAAAGTGCATTCTCCAAGCGCGGATTTAGCCCCTCAGCCAAACGTCAGTACCTCAAGGAAAAAAAGGATATGTCGAGCATACCGCCAAAGGTTTTCATCTCGTACTCACATGACAGCGAGCCACATAAAGATTGGGTGCTTGGATTGGCAACCCGATTGGTAGCTAACGGTGTTGACGTTGTACTCGATCAATGGGATCTACCTTTAGGCAGCGACCTTCCTAGATTTATGGAGCTAGGGCTAACGGAGGCTCATCGCGTTTTAGCAGTTTGCACAGCGCCATATGTAAAAAAGGCGAATGAAGGTCGCGGCGGTGTTGGCTACGAGAAGATGATTCTCACTGCACGGCTAATGCAAGACATCTCGGCAGATCGGATAGTCCCAGTTATTAGAGCCAATTCCATCTTCCCGCTAGTCCCAACATTCCTTGGGGCTCGCTTGTACATAGATTTCCGAGATGATCTTCAGTATGAAACCAGGTACGCCGAGCTTTTGCGTGACGTTCATGGTCATAAGATCAAACCTCGCCCTCCGCTTGGCACCAATCCGTTCTCAACACCTCCCATTTCAACACCTCCTTTCATCTCATTTAGCCCGGCCCGGTATGTAAGCCCTGGGATGTCTGGGGTCGTGACGTTCGACTATTCAAACAACAACGGCAACTATGTCCTTGGAGCGGGCGATATGGCTTTCGAAACTGCTTGGTCTCGCGGGGGAAATACTTCTATCTATGCGCTCTCAAACCCGCCGAGTATCCGGACGGTTGCCCTCGCTCTTAACGCTAAGGAGATTACGCAAATTGCGGATGCTTCGATTTACGACACTTCTTCCCACTATCGCTCACCTAACCTCGGCGAGATAGTCGTCTGGCAAAACACAGCGGGCTATTTTTTGGCAACCAAAGTTGAAAGACTCCAAAGTCGAGGACATGGCTGCGCTGCGGACGAGATCACTTTCTCCTACGTCATAGCCCCTGGGAAGCTGAGCTCCTTCTTCGCTTGAGATCTAGTCCTCCCATCGAGCCTACGTCCAACATCGGCCGGGTGAGAGCGGAGCTGAAGCACGCGAACAGCAGCTTCTGGCAGGCGACGGAAACTTGTGACAGGCAGCTATCGGCCAAAAGCCGTAAGCGTCCGACGAACAAGCCTTCCCGATCTCTCCAACTAGATGGCATGGTGTCCATCTGTACAGGCCCACGGGGGACGTTTACTGCCTAACTCCCTCGGACAAGAAAGGCTACGTGAGGAAGTAAGTCGAAAGACAATAGTGATTTGCTTGAAGGGCTTGACGTGAGGAACAGGGGTTTTCACTAACTGTATTAGTGCTTCGCCGACAACACTCAATTACAGTTAGGTATCAAGTCCAACCTCCACCGCCACCACAAGCGATATCCAGGAGCACCAATTGACCATTGAAGTCACTGACCTAGAAGTTGGTAGATCTCACGCCACTGAAGAGATCTATTTTAGTGGCGGACTGCGTGGGTTCCCTACGAATCGTGGATGGGCGCTTTACCCGGTCTCAAACGATCCAAATTTCGACACGTTAGTGTTTGAGAGTTCAAAAGCGCACCTGCATTTTGCAACTCAAGAATGCGGTATGCGGTTCATCGGCACATGCGTGCGCTATGAGCTTGATGGCGATGCCGATGCACCCACAATGGATGTCTGGGAGTCTGGCGGAAGAGATCCAAGCAACAATCTAAACGCAGCGGACTCTTGGAGCGCTGTCGGGCACCAAGCGGAAAAAGCAGGCGATAACAAATACGCTACTTACGCGAAATCTCTGAGCGTTAGCCTGAGGCTAGCAGGTCTGCGATTGCGGGATGTATCGAGAAGGTATCACGATCAGTTGAGGTGGGCGCTTCGCGCTCGAAAGAGGCCTGGTGCTTGGTTCTCAAATGCAGCGCTACTAGAGCTCTATGCAGATTGTCATTCGCTAGCTTCAGAGCTCTCTTCGGCTCGCGATCACTTTGCTAGATTAGCTGCGATCCACGCCGGGGCTCCAGATAGGATTGACAGCCTAGTGCGCTTAGAGGACTGGCTTAGTAAAGAGATCAATCGTAGTCACGCAAGACAGCCCATCGTAGCTCTCATGCTCTTGGCCTCAGGCACCAAGGAGAATCCAGGTTGGCTTCGTAGGCTTGGCGTAATGCGCAACGAAATGCTGCATACCCTTCCAATGGGTGCCAACACGCGTGTCTCCGGTCTGACACTTCTAGAGCTTGCCACCAGTATGGGGGCGATCAAAGTAATTAGGCTGGCTGAGCCGCTGAGTAGAACGCCACTGGCCAATCAGGAACCTGATCCTCTGATTGAATTGTCCCAACTCAGTACCGAAATGGAGCAACTTTGTCGCGCAGGATGCAAGCTTGCAAAGTATCCAGCATCGCTACCTCACTTCATTACGAGATCTGATGCCTAAGTATTCAAATGTGCTGAAGTCGTTTCACGTGTGCAGACCAATTGAGCATCCTGCCCGCCTTTAATAGCTTATATAAATTCTAACATGGACGAAAATTTATGAAATTAATTCAGCAGCATTTAAGTAACGCTAAGGCATCCCTGGTTTCGGCATTCCACTCCTCTTCTTTGACAACGCATGGGAGCAGTAAAGGAACTGCTAGAGAAATTGTAGTGGCCGAATTTCTAATTACGAATCTTCCCAGTGATTTAGAATTTACAACAGGACAGGTTTTCGACTCAAAGGACAGCGTTTCGAATCAGGTAGATATCATAATATATTCTAAGCGTTCGTTGAGGCTACGCTTTGGGAAAGACATGGATTTAGTTCCTGTCGATTCAGCATTGGCATTGATCGAGTGCAAGTCGACATTAACTACAGGTTCAATGAGTGAGGGGAGTTCAAGCCTGAAGACCTCTCTTGATGCTTGCGCAAAATCAAAGAGATTGATTCGAATTAATCCGGTAGGCATGGATGATGGCTATCTGATGCAACGGAATATTTCTCCTCATGCCGGGGAATTGGCTGTGCAGATCACAGGCATGTGTGCAACTATGAAAAAAACCCCGTTTTTAATATTTGCCTTTCAGGGGCCTGAGCAAAAAAAGCTTCGAGACTCGCTTTTTCAGTATATGGTTGAAAATCGTGTCGATCTAGATGATATGCCAGACGTAATCGCTATTTTAGATAAGGGGTATTATTTAGTAAAAAATAACGGATTTTTCATTAGGATGGTTCCTGGAAGCGTTCACTATTCGACGGGCGGGAGCGATAGCGACGCTCTTACAGGATTCTATATATTCTTGGTTAAAGTTGCAGAGTCCCAAAGACTTTCAAAGAATTTTTTTCCTCTGGAGCAGTATCTGAAGCCGGACTAGTGGAGGTTCAGCCAATGAATGGGCAAGAGCTTCAGAGTTTTAAAAAAAGCGATAGCCGTTACCCTATATTTTTTCTTGTGGTCGATAGCTAGTTTCCACTAGCGTCTGCTACCGGCCAATAGCGGCCAAGGCGGATTGCATAAAAATCCCTCTAGCTGGTCGAGAAAGACACGCAAGCGATGTGGCATCTGTTGGCTGTTTGGAAGCACAGCCATAATGAGGAGTTGCTCGGAGTTTCCTCTTCCAGCAGCAAGCTGTTCTCCTCAAGATCGTCACGTACATTCCAGTATATGAGTATTGCAATTCCCAGCCCTGGTTGGTCGCGGTGCGTCCGATACCTCAGAGTGGTCAATTCCATTGATTTTCGGAAATATCCGCAGTAAATTTTCTGCTATCCTCACGAATTTAATGATCGGCTGCCATATCAGCTTGTACTAGGTGAGGAGCGTCCATTGGTACTAATCCTTAATCATGAAATTTGGAGTAGCGGGAATGCATCCCACGCAACGAAGCGAAGCCGGAGTTTTTGAGGAATTAAGAGTTCTAACATCCCAGCCTGGTTATGTTCATGCTGTGGCTGGTATATGTTACCGTGACAACTTCGTGTCGTTCCAAGGTGAGCACAAGGTTTCTGACCTTGAGTATCTGTTTGACCGAAAAAGACTCAATCGCAATGAAATAAACACGTTGTTGGGGCTGATGATGTGTCAACCTGTGGATCTAACTGAGGTTGATGAAGGTACGCTGAGAGGTTACGTTTCCCGCACTGACGAATTGCTAGGCGAGCTTCACGAAGCTATGACCGCCCTGACAATCGGCGAGATGATGTCTCAGGCTCAACAGGGCGCCGCCATGGACGATTTTTGGCAAGGCGCAATGATGAAGGAGCCAATTTTCTATGGCACCGAGTCAGCCTACAGCTTCCAGTACCGTGATTTTTTTGTAGAGAAGCACGCCCCTGATGATGACTGGCTAAAGAGAGTCATGGGGTTTAGCAGTGCCCAGGCTCTTAGAGTGGCGAGTGCGATGTGTTCGTTGATGGATTCGCGGGCAACTAATGAAGCAGGATTGATCGGCGAAACCAAGGTAGGAGAAATACCTGTAGGCCCGGTTCTTAAGCTCTTCGAGTTCACCGCGCAGGAGATGGCCCAGCGTTCTGGTCAGGAGATTAATGTCGTTGAAGCAGTTTTCAAAGCGCTAACGTTCAGTGGCCACAATGGCCTATTCAAGGAGATTGGAGACTTCAACCAAGTCGCAGCGACCCCATTGCTGCCGACAGGGCGTGGTTCAGTGTTGCTGTTCTCTCACTACTCAGTCTACGAAGCGCTCTACGAGTCACCTTTCTTCTGGATGAACCAGGATAAAAACTACAAACAACAGGCTTCGGACAATCGAGGAGCCTTCACCGAACAGTTTTCTAAGCGCCGCCTGGCCTCCATCTTTGGAAAGGCCGGTGTCTATACCAACGTCAATCTATTTGAGGGCAAGCGGGTTGTTGCAGAAGCGGACGTACTGGTTATTTTTGGTGACCGGATCATCATCGTTCAGGCAAAAGCCAAAAAACTAACCCTAGCTGCCCGCAAAGGTAACGATGGGCAAATTAAGGCTGACTTCGCCGCAGCGATTCAGAAGGCCTATGACCAAGGGGCGGAGTGCGCCGCGGCTATTAAATCTGGAAAATGCAGGCTCGAAGATGATCGTGGCCAGGCTGTCGTGCTACCGAAGCAAATTAAGGAAATCTACCCATTTTGCGTGGTATCCGATCACTACCCTGCACTAGCGTTTCAAGCCAGCCAGTACCTGAAATATAACTCTGATGAGATTGTTCGCCCGCCCTTCGTGATGGACGTATTTTTACTGGATGTACTAGCTGAGATGCTGGATACACCGTTGCGTTTTCTGAGCTACGTCCGAATGCGCCTTGAGGCGTCACATAAGCTGATGATGGGGCACGAGCTCACCGCTCTTGCCTACCATCTGCGGTGCAACCTCTGGCTCGATGACGAATACAACCTAGTAATGATGGAGGACTCGATCGCAGCGGATTTGGACACCGCAATGACTGTTCGGCGGGAAGGTCTCCCCGGCAAGCGAGTCCCTGAAGGCATCCTCACCAAGATGAGGGGGACGTTTTACGAGCGATTGATCGAGCAGATCGAGCGCCTGCCTGATCCTGCGGTTCTTGAGCTGGGGTTCACTCTGCTGTCTATGGGGGAGGAATCGTGTAAGACGGTTCATAAGGCCGTCGAAGGCTTGACCAACATGACAAAGATGGATGGCAAACGGCATGACTTCGTACTGGGAATGTCTGAGCCGGGGGCGGGGATTTGCTTCCATTGCAATCCTACATCCAGCCAAGAGGCCGTCAGATCCTTGGAGGTGCACTGCGCCAAACGAAAGTACGCTCAGCGGGCTGCACATTGGTACGGGGTGTCTGTGGGGCTTAAGGGCGAAATCCAATTCGGAATCACGCTCAGTTTCCCTTGGGAACGATCCCCTGAGATGGATGAGTTAACCAAAGACATGAAGCCTTCTTCTCTATTCGGAAGGGCTGTTAAGACGATGGAACGGGCGCTCGCTCCTAAGAAGTATGGACGCAACGACCCGTGTCCTTGCGGAAGCGGCATTAAGTACAAAAAGTGCTGTCTCTAAGGCCAGATGCTGGGGGTAGCGATGTCTAGATGAAGGCCTGCCCGACAGCTCACTGAATAGCCCCGGCTTTTCTTGATACCTGCCATTCTCAGAAATAACATCGCTCGAACCTCTTTGGAGACTTAATCGTCCTGAGATTCGTAGGCATCCTTGGGAGCCGTTAATGGCCCGACCTCAGCCTGTTGCGCTCTACGGGCTTCCGACTATCAACGCTCCAGATCCACACGCTGCCGACAGTGCCTGCGGCGAGTTACCCCTGCGTATAGGCCTCCCATAGGTCGGGAGTGACATGGGGCAACAGGGCATCGAGTGGCGAAAGCTTGTAGCTCATGGCCCCATTGCTTTCGTACGCAAAGTCAGAAGCACGCATACCTGCCCAGAAAAGCGCCAGATTCTTGTCCCCCGTACAGAGCATGATGTTCTCTTGGGGAAGGAGCGCGTAGAAATGGCAGAGCAATTCAAGTGCTCGTAGATCCGCTAAGGCATTGTGGGCATCCTCGGCGGAATACTTCGCCGAGGGTTTGATCAGGCGTTTCGCAGGGCCGGCGCCATTATTGACGCAGGCAATGCTCATCGCAGCAAGTACGACCAGCGTGTGTCGGGGCAAGCCACAGCACTGGGCTAATTCAAGCACCTGACACCAAACTAGCGGACGGCGACGTCTACTCACTGGTGACTGCAGCATGGGGGCTACCCGGCACAGGAACTGGACTTTGCGCACCATGTTCTCGCGCATCTCGTCCAAGAGTCCTGCAATACCTTGTACTGCCGAGTCCGGAGTGAGCTGGGCCTCAGGCAGTGCTGCCCGGACTTTTCTGCATGCCTCGGCCCACTGATCCGCCACTTGCTCAGCGGTTGGCAATTGTCGCTTGTTGCCCTCCATGGCATATAACCCAGGATTGATTTGTATGGGCTTGTCTTGAAAAAGATCAAGAAAATCATTTCCATGACGGATCTTTTGCCCGTCTCTATAACGCTCCGCCAGATCACTGATTGTACAACGATCGGGCATCACCACCATGTTGTCCCGTAGGGCCAGTCCGGCTGGCAGCCAACCACCGCGGACAAGGCCAATCGCTCTATTCGTAAAGGAGCTTTCCAGCGTGGTGTTGATATTAGCCAGCTCCGCAACAGATAGATCTGGTATGTCACTTTTGACGACGCGAGCCCCGGACCAGCTCAGCGGGATTGTGACTGGACGGTCAAGCTTCATGTTGACAAGATCGGCGTACTTCAGTGGCTGCAGCGCTACCCCTTCAAAGGCAGCAGTTCGCCCTGTGGAAAAACCTTCGGCATCCTGCTCTTCGAATATCCAAACGCCTTGCGCTCGCGACTGTGATTGACTGGCCATGACTCGTGAGTCCTTCAAGAAGGTAATTGAAAGTCGTGGATCCCTAAGTACTGGCAGACTTCTGCACACAGCGTTTCCGCAGAGGCCCATCCACCGCTAAAGCCATCATCATCAGGTGTTAGGCAAATCGTCAGAACCTTGATCCGACCGTTGTCCAGGTTCTTCTTGATTGCCAAACAGAGGTCTCGCACATAATTTTCAGCCAGAAAGCGCTGGCAGCTCCCATCGTTCATTTCGCAAAAGAAATAATCCAAGTCGACATTAACGATCCAGTTACTCCCCTGGCTCAAGTAGAAGTCGAAATTGGCAGGTAGCTCCCAGGGAACGATGTCCCGCCACGAGCCTGAGAGGATATTAGGGGCATCACCGTCCCCATGCGTCGCGAAGAAAACACTTCCGAGGTTCGCTTGCTCGTATTCGAGGAAGAGGCTGAGGTAGTTATCCCATCGAATTGTCACGGTATCAAAGCCGTTCACTTCGGTTCGGTAACCCAGATAGTCCTGTAGGGAAACACCATGCATTTGTGTAGGTAAGCTTTGCTTCCAGAGCAGCAAATTGCTAGTCAGCGTATCGGTGTGTCGATCAATATGAAAAAGGTCAATCGGCTCGCCGGGCACTAGGTGTCGTAGCCAGCACCACCAGGCGGCCCGGTGATTGTCCATGATGTAGACAGGGCCGTTTTGCCAGAGAAAGTTCTGTGTGCCGTGACCCGACACTCCGCGGGACGACAAAACGATATGCCAGGTACACGCCAAAGCTTGCCTCCAGATAATCACACCCTACCAGAATCTCCGATTCCATGAGGGCCATCTTTCAAATGTCTCAGCCAACTTAGCTCACAACAAAAGCACTGGGCAACCACACATCAACTCTGCTTGTAACACGAGTTTTTGGGTAGAGGCCCGACTAGCGACCGGCTGCTCCTAGCCCCTAGCTGCCCAAGGCAACGGCATCTTTGGGTCGATAACAGCCGCTCGAACTGTATGGTTAAATTAGGGCCCGCATCGCAGGTTGTACTTACTTTCCAGGTACACGCCTATCGTTCGAAGGTGAACTGTTCACCGATATAACCAGTCGTTCAGGCAACCAGGCCCTGGCCTTACGCCATTACCGTTCGTCGGTGTCAAGCTTGCTGGGAACCCTCCCGCTGATTACTGTCTATCCATACAGTATCCCTAAAGGAGGTCTTTCCCATGTTCATCTCGCCGCCCATCCCTCGTCTCTGCCACGGTTGTCCCGGTCGTTCTGTTGAGTATCAGAGCGCCTTGACCATGGAATTTGAGCAGGTGGGCCGCTATGGACATGCTTGGTGATGAGCAGGATAGCTTCGAACAGCAGCAGTCCCTTTTCCGGCCGACAGAGTTAGCGTACTGCCGCAACTTGGTAGCTCTGCTGACCGAAGAACTCGACGACGTACGTCGATGCCTGGGCCTGGCTCAGCGAGCGAACCATGTACTCGTCACTGAACGTGATGATCTCGTAGCCGAGCGAGCTGCCCTGAAGGCAGAGGTGCAACGTCACCGCTTGCGCTACGTGCAATTTGTCCAGGAAGAGAATCAGCGGCATGTTCCGCTCGGAGATCGGCTGATCCCTGATGACCGAGATGATCCCCTCTCACGTGCACAGCGCCATATCCTACGCCTGGAGTCGCTGAACTCCGTCCTGCACGCAGATCTAGTCAAGGTGCGGACGGAGCTGCAGGTGCTGCTCACCGAACGTAGCAATTTGGTAGCGGTAGGTGGTCAACATGAA
>Ga0157359_1000145_pt1 | contig 22457 bp, 18 predicted proteins | sample AttcapACBM3_FD_111482 | JGI IMG/M metagenome (GOLD analysis project Ga0157359, IMG submission 111482) | Fungus gardens microbial communities from leaf cutter ant in Botucatu, State of São Paulo, Brazil - Atta capiguara ACBM3 | ecosystem: Host-associated > Fungi > Mycelium > Unclassified ...
CCAAAGACTGTGGTTGTAGGTTGTGATATTCGCCTAAGCAGTGAGGATTTAAAACAAGCGACCATCCGCGGTTTAAATGATGCGGGTGTCAATGTGCTTGATTTAGGCATGACGGGTACTGAAGAAGTTTACTTCGCCGCTTTCCATCTAGATGTACAAGGTGGTATTGAAGTTACTGCGAGTCATAACCCAATGGACTATAACGGTATGAAATTGGTTCGAGAAAATGCTCGTCCAATTAGTGCAGATACGGGTCTAAAAGAAATTCAGGCTTTAGCGGAAACCAATAACTTTGAAGAAGTTAGCCAAAAAGGTACAACGCAAAATTATAATATTTTGCCTGAGTTCGTTGATCACTTAATTACCTATATTGAACCAGCAAAAATCCGTCCACTTAAGTTAGTGGTAAACGCGGGTAATGGTGCAGCTGGTCATGTGATTGATGCTATTGAAGAAAAATTTAAGGCACTTAACGTACCAGTTGAATTTATTAAAATTCACCATGAAGCAGATGGTACTTTCCCAAATGGGATTCCTAACCCAATTTTAATTGAAAACCGTGACAGTACCCGAAATGCTGTACTTGAGCATAAAGCAGATATGGGGATTGCATGGGACGGCGACTTTGACCGCTGCTTCTTGTTCGATGAAAAAGGTCAGTTCATTGAAGGCTACTATATTGTGGGTCTATTGGCTCAAGCTTTCTTGATTAAACAATCAGGCGAGAAAATTGTGCATGACCCGCGTTTAGTGTGGAATACGTTTGATATCGTCGATGAATACAAAGGCATTGCCGTACAGTCAAAATCTGGTCATGCATTCATTAAAGACGTTATGCGTGAGAATAATGCTGTATATGGCGGCGAAATGAGTGCCCATCACTATTTCCGTGACTTTGCTTACTGCGACAGCGGCATGATTCCTTGGTTACTCACTGTTGCCCTACTTTCTGAAACAGGACAATCACTTTCAACACTCGTTGAAAATATGATTACCAAGTTTCCTTGTAGCGGTGAAATTAACTTTAAAGTGGCTGATACACAAATCACTATTCAAAAGATTTTCGATTTCTATGCCGAGCAAAACCCAGAAATTGACCGTACCGATGGTGTAAGCCTCGACTTTGGTGCATGGCGTTTTAATGTACGTGCTTCAAACACTGAGCCTTTACTACGTCTCAACATTGAAAGCCGTGCAGACCGTCAAGCTCAGCCAATGCAGCATTATGTAGATGAATTGACTGGATTAATTCAGTCTTAATAGCATTCGTATCAAAGAGATGGAAACATTATTGTTCCATCTCTTTTTGCGTATTCTGCATAATTTTATAAGTATGATTATGTCCATCTAATACATCCTTATTTAGATTCTCATAACCTTTTAACAGCGCTTTTTTATCAAAATTACATGTTTGATTTTCATTGATAAATTTTTGATGAATAGCACTATAACAACTCGATACATCATCAACAAATTGATAGTAATCTGACAATGGCAGTCCTGCCAGCTTTAATAGTTTTGGAGCAACAAAACTTGCAGCAATATAAGGTTGCTTCAAAGGCTTCTTATCTAATTTATAATTGCTCCATACTACAAACGGTGTCTGATAGTTTTTGAGATTAGTCCGGTCAGGATCATCTTTAAAGAATCCATAACTATCATAAACTTCTTGTAGATTCGGCAAATGATCGCCAAAAGCCACTAAAATTGTTGGTCGATCTACTGTTTTTAAATATGCAGCAAGCTCTTGCAACTTCTGGTTAGCACGCCCAGTTCCAGCAGTATAAGTACTTAACTTTTGCTTTTCATTTTCAGACAGCTCTTTATTAAATTTATAATTTTGCTTACCAAATCGATCATCGTTATACATCGGATGATTTTCGACTGTAATCGCATAAATAAACTTCGGTTGTTGTTCATTCTCTTCTAAAGTGGACTTAATCGAATCAAAAATAAGATCATCTGTAGCCCACCCTCCCAAATTAAAGACTGTAGAGCGATCTTTTTGGGCAATCATATTTTCAAGCGATATAAATTTATCAAATCCTAGGTCTGGATATACCTTATTACGATTATAATAATAACTGTAGTTATTATGCATTGCGACAGTCTGATAACCAATTGAATTTAAATAATAAGGTAGAGCATAAATTGGCTTTTTCAACTTAGAAACATATAACAACTCATTTGGGAAGAAAGTTGTGTTGAGGCTGGTAAGTACTTCAAATTCGACATTTGCAGTACCTCCACCAAAAGAAGGAGACAATAAATTAGACACTTGATTTTGATGAACAAAAGATAGTAAATCTTTTGGTAAATTACTATCTAAATGATGAGAATCCCAAAAAGATTCTTCCATCACGATAACAATGTTCGGATATTCCTTTTCATCCTCATCTAAAGATTGATCCAAATGATGCTGCTGCAAAATTTGTAGCATGTCTTGCTCAGATACTTTACGGTTAGGTAATAATACACTCGTTACATTATCCAATACCTTAGATACGTAAAACGTCACAAAACCATAATCTTGAATTTTCCGATAGTCCCCAATCCAGTCATTTCTGGTATTTGGAAACTCTTGTAAGCTGGCGCAAATCATGGGTTTATTTTCAGAGAAACAAGCGCCTGTAGGATTTTTAATAAAATTTAAATAAATTAAGCCACTACCCAGCAATCCAAAAATAACGATATTGGGAACATAGGTATGAAAAGTCACTTTACTTTCTTTACGTATAGCAATCAGAAGTACAATAAGGAAGAAAATAATGAGCGTGAAAAAAATAAGTTGTAAGTGCCAAGGGGTGGCTTTCATTGCCTCAGGAAGTAAAAAAATATCTTCAGGGCTTAAATTACTAAATAAATATTGTTGCTTCTTTTTATTAATGAAATTTAAAAATATAACGAATAATTGGCTTAAAAAGAGTGCAGTATATTTACGACCTAAGACAATAAAAAAAAGTTGAATTACCGCATAATTAAAGAGAATTGAAAAAATAGCCTTTTCTGAAATCAAATAGCTATAAAACTTATGCCATGTCAGATTCAGATCCCATGCAACATATACACCTATACAGGTAGACAAAAAAGCAATAAGAATAAATAACAGTTGTTGGCGCAGAAAAACCATGACGACAAGAAGAGGCTAACAGGAGATTGTAGCGAATACTAGCATGAAAGTAGTCACTACAACTGTAGCCTCTTTTTAGAAAAGAGCTTTATCTCAATTCAATAAAGATAGGTAACTGATATTTAGAAAAATTAAATAATCAATTTTTATATCTTACTCTAGTGTTGTCTAAAATTTTATCCATCAACTTTTTCTAATAAAATTTTAATCAATCCGCGAGTTGAAGCATCAAGTGCTGAAAGATCATTTTGAACACCATTTAGAATCGGGAGTAACTGGTCAGCAATCTGTTTACCCTTTTCAACTCCCCATTGATCAAACGGGTTAATGTTCCAAATTACGGATTGGACAAATACTTTATGCTCATATAAAGCAATCAACATACCCAAACTATAGGGATTAAGTTCTTTTAAAAGTAATGTTGAACTCGGCTGGTTCCCTTCATACTGCTTATAGATAGGTAAATTTCCTAACTCTTTCGCGTCTAAAGCTTCATTACCAAAAGCCAACAACCGTGATTGTGCTAAACAGTTTGAAAGTGCCAGATGATGTTGTTCAATCAATGCCTCAGCATTTTCTACATAAGTGAAATGATCTGAATTATAACGTTGTACAGGTGCAATAAAATCACAGCTTACAGCTTGAGTTCCTTGATGAAGTAACTGGTAAAATGCATGCTGAGCATTCGGACCAACCTCCCCCCACACGATCGGACAAGTATCTAATTCAACTTTTTGTCCACCACGTTGTACCGATTTACCATTAGACTCCATTTCAAGCTGTTGTAAATAGGCTGCAAAATATTTTAGCCGCCCATCATAAGGCAATACTGCATGGGTCTGAATATTTAAAAAATTATTATTCCAAACGCCTAATAGTGCCATAAGCACAGGAATATTCTGCTCAAAACTTGTATTTTGAAAATGCTCATCAACAGCATGGGCTCCAGCTAAAAGTTGCTGAAAGCCTTCTACACCAATTGACAATGCTATAGGTAAACCAATACATGACCAAAGAGAATAACGTCCGCCAACCCAATCCCAAAGCAGTAATTGGTTTTCAGGAGCAATACCCCACTCTGACATTTTGTCAGCTTTTGTAGAAACACCAATAAAATGGCTTTTTACAACCCGTTCGTGTTTTCCTAATGCTTTTTCAAGCCACTGTCGAACAGTTTGTGCATTGGATAAAGTATCAATCGTACCAAATGACTTCGATGAAATAATAAATAAAGTTGTTTCTGGACGCAGTTGATGCAGCAGATCCGACAACTGACTACCATCCATGGTCGATACGAAATGGACATTGAGTGGCTTGGCTGTTTTTACTTTAAAATCTGATAAAGCATGGGTCACCATTTGTGGTCCCAGATCAGACCCCCCCACACCAATATTAACAACATCCTGAATGACTTCGCCTGTAGCACCACGATATTGTCCAGCATGTACTTTCTCAACCAGCGCATACATACGCTGCAATTGATCATGGACTTGTTTAGTTAATCCTGGAAATTTAGAATACTCTGATGGTAAACGTAAAGCCCAATGCATTGCCGCACGCTGCTCGGTACAGTTGACTTTATCTTGAGAAAATAAGCGTTCAATCCAGTGAGTTAATTGTTTAGTTTTTGCTAAAGCTACCAATTCCTCTAAAACACTTTTAGTCACACGGTGCTTACTATAATCAAAAACCAATTGATCGAACTTTACAGAGTATTGCTGAAATCGATCAAACTCTGATGCAAATAGTTCTTTTATATGTAGATTCGAATTTTTCTCAACCAAAGAATGAAGCTGAGCGATAGGCGAAACTAACTCTTTAGGAAACTTTTCGATAGATTTATTCATAATCGACCTACCCCTTCATAAGCAAAACCCTTAGATTTGACATATGCTGGATCATAAATATTACGCCCATCCAAAATAAGTGGATGTAGCATTAATTGTTGTAAATAGTTAAAGTCAGGACTCCAATATTGCTTCCATGCCGTAACCAGACACAGGGCATGTGCCCCTTGTGCTGCTTCATATCCATCAGCACATAAAATCAGGTCTTCACGACTGCCATATAGGCTCGCAATTTCATCAAGAGCTTGCGGATCATGTAACCGAACTTTCACGCCTTGAGCCCATAAAGCAGCTAATAAAATATGAATAGGAGAATTGTGCGTACTTGGAGTATTCTCTTTAAAAGAAGCTCCCCAAATTGCGACAGTTTTTCCACTCAGGTCACAATGATAATAGTTCCATAATTTACGGAATAAAATTTCTTTTTGTTGTTCGTTAATCGCCCAAACTTGTTCTAATAGTCGGCTTTTCACACCTGTTTCAGAAACTGTACTGGAGAGTGTTAAAATATCATGGGAAAAATTTTCACCACCAAATCCAACGCCAGCTGACAAGTAAGCTGCACCAATACGTGTATCTGCAGCAATGCCATGCTTTACATTGGCAATATCAATACCCAATTTTTCTGCAACTAGTGCAAGGTCATTCATATAACTAATTCTAGTTGCCAACATGCCTGAAATACTGAGCTTAGTAAATTCAGCATCCAAAATAGGCATGAATAAATATTGATAGCTAAAACGAAAGAATGGACGCAATAATTCTTGCATCGTATCTTGAGCAGAATTCGATTCAACTCCAACAATGACATGCTTGACATTAAGTACACTATTAATCGCATTTCCTTCCTGAATCACGTCAGGGAAATAGACCCATTCGTCTTTAGGTAAATGATTTTTTAATTTAGCGGTACCATGTAAACCAAAAGTAGAACCATTAACCATTAATCGCGGATGAACAATTGGACGTTCACTTAACTTCTCAACTGTTTTTAAAGCAAGTTCTATTTGTGTTGGACTGAAACAAAATAAATAAACTTCAATATCTAAAGGAATTTGAGAAAATGGACTTTCTGTTAAAAAACCAGCCTTTCTTTGTTTATTCAGATAATGATTAACTTCTTGATCTTGATAAGAAAGCACAGATATATTTTCTTCACAGGTGACACTAGTACACCAATAAATCTGATTACCATATTCAGCTAATAAAGCTGCCATCACACCAGCATGTAAGGTGGTTCCAAACACCGCGATTTTCATTGCACACCTGTTTTTAATATTCTATAGAATTCTCTTCCCTCTACAGAAAGAGAATATATTGCTTAACTCATATATTCATTAAATTTTACAAATACTTAAGTAGAGCTACAAAATCTTATAATTTAAGTTCTTGAATTAAATTTTTAAAATCATTTCCTAACTTTGGGTGCTCAACGCCATAGTGTAGTACAGCTTTTAAATAGCCAAGCTTACTACCACAATCAAAGGTTTGTCCCTGCATACGGTAAGCTTCTACATTCTCAATTTTTTGAAGCATAGCAATAGCATCTGTTAATTGAATTTCATTACCTGCACCTTTAGGGGTATTTTCAAGTAATTTCATAATTTTTGCAGGTAAAATATATCGGCCAACCACCGATAAATTTGAAGGTGCGCAGCCAACAGCAGGTTTTTCTACAATACCTTGCATTGTAATACTTTCACCTACATTCGGCTTTTGTATTACATCCACAATACCATATTGATTTACTAAATGATCGGGCACAGCCTCTACCATAATCTGTGCTGCGTGGCTTTCATTATAGCGTGAGATCATACGCGATAAATCATTTTGACTAGAATTATCTTTAACTAAAACATCTGGTAACAACACAGCAAAATCGTCTTGCCCTACAATACTTTTTGCACATAAAACTGCATGCCCTAAACCTAATGGTTGAGGTTGTCGTACACTAACAATACTTACATAAGCAGGAACAATTTCTGTAATTTCAGCTAGTAAATCGAACTTCTTTTTTTCTTCTAAAATAGTTTCTAATTCAAAATTTCGATCAAAATAATTTTCAATAGATGACTTTGAGGAGTGAGTAACCAAAATAATCTGCTCAATTCCGGCTTTTATTGCTTCATGTACTACGTATTCAATAGCAGGTCGGTCAACTACCGTAACCATTTCTTTAGGAATTGACTTACTTGCTGGTAAAAAACGAGATCCCAAACCAGCAACAGGTAAAATGGCTTTTTTAATCATGTGACTAACTTTATAAATGACAATTAATATTTTACTTCATCTTTTTGTGATGAACCTGAAAATCGACTCGCGCCAACTAATTGATCTGGCGAATTGATACCTTCTTTTTTCAGTATGACCAACACTGTTTTAAACATAATTTTAAAATCTAGCCAGATATTATGTTTCTCTACATACTCAACATCCAATTCAAATTTTTCTTCCCAACTTAAGTTATTACGTCCGTTCACCTGAGCAAGACCAGTCATTCCCGGTCTTACCTCATGACGCCGCATCTGTCTTGGAGTATAATGCTGCATAAAATCAGCAAGTTGAGGGCGCGGCCCAACAATACTCATATCACCTTTTAGCACATTAATTAGCTGAGGCATTTCGTCTAAGGTAGTAGAACGCAATTTTTGACCAAAAGGGGTAATCCTCTCTTCATCAGGTAAAATATTCCCATCCTTATCTACTCCATCCCTCATAGAGCGAAACTTAATCATTTTAAAAATTTTACCATTTTTACCAGGACGTTCTTGAAGAAAGAAAATTGGAGAACCCAAATTCTTACTTACTTTATAAGCGATTAAAATAAAAATTGGCGATAAAATAATCAAAGCTATCAAAGAGATAATGATATCTATTAGTCGTTTCATTGTTTGCTCTTATTTCTACTGTAAAGTACACGGAAGCTTGAGTTATCCACGAAATGTAGTGAAAGTAGATATGCATGCATTCTAACAGGTTTTCTAAATAGTTCTTTACAACTCAACAAAAAACTTATGGTTTTTTACAATCCTACAATAACTTTTATTGTTACAGAGAACTGAATAAAACCATTTTAAATTCATATTATTAATATAATTTTACAATCATCGCTATTAGAAAATATTTTCTCCTTAACTTATGGAGCATGTTAAGAATAAATTATTTCTAAATTATATAAATTTAACATTTCTCCAGTAATTATTTTCTTCGCCGAAGAATATGTCTTCTATCCATCCATCAATTGAACACTTATTATATAATTCTGATGTCAGGGGATTATATTTCTTTAAGAAGAAATCTTTTTCAAGAACAAGCTCATCACGTGAGATTAGAAAAATATTATCAGAATTATAAAAAGGATATTCTTTTATGTTTGTGTTAGTTGTAATTAATTTTTTTCCTGCTCCAATTGCTTCAAATGTGCGCATTGTTAACCCAGACTGACCGGGATGACTAATATCTAAGATCACATTTGATTTTGCATAAAGTTCAATAATTTCATCCAAGTTTAAGCCTCGAAAGCTGAGTTTACTAAAATCAAAATCATAAAATGTTTTATCACAAAATTTCTTATAAAAATATACCAATCTACCTTGCATATAATAATAATTAAATGTAGTTAAGCTATTTTCTTCACACCAATCTTTTACTTTATTACTTATTATATAACGATCAGAATGAGCAGTACCTAAAAATAATACATCTATTTCTTTTTTATTTTTATTATCGTATATCTCTCTATACTTGTCGGTAAAATATAAAGGTCTGAAACCGATATTAAATTTCTCCGCATCCCTTTTATCAAAAGTGAATCGCTTATGAAAATAATCTAATATTTTAAGACCGTGACTATGATTATGAAAACTATCCCAAGTATAGAATATACGAACACATTGGGGTTGAAGCTCTATAAACTTTTCAAGAAAAAAAGAAGGTACAACTTCACCACGATTGACTAATAAATAATCAAATTTTTCATTTCTAATTTTTTTTAAGATATTATTATAGTATTTATTAATTTTTCGCTGCAACAAGTCCCTTTTCAAACGAATTAAACCTTTAATAAAATTATTATTTTTAGGTCTTTCATCAAAATAGGTTACTTGAGCACCATGTTTTTCCAGTTGCTGAACAATCCCTTTTTCTAAATCAAAAGTCTGTACACACAAGAATAATATTTTTTTTCCTGCAAGGTGCTCAAGTTTTTTCATTTACTTATATAACCCTTTTTCTTTCATTTCATTGATAGATTGTTGATACCGATCTTCTTGAATTTCTTGAGTATTCACCCATTGTGTAAATTCTTTTATGCCTTCTTCAAATGAAACTTTAGGTTCAAAACCTAAATATTTCTTAATTTTTGTCAGATCAGCATAATTATGACGAATATCTCCTAAGCGATAATTTCCTGAAATAGTGATCGGCACATCTATATTGTAATTTTTAACAAGTTGATCAGCAACGGTTAAAACACTTGTTGCAACGCCTGTTCCAACATTAAATACTTGATTATTTGCCTCTTCTTTTTCTAATCCTAGTATTGTTGCTTCAACCACATCATCAATATAAACAAAGTCTCGACTTTCTTCACCATCTTCAAAAATATTAATTTTATTTCCATTTTTAATTTGTGTAGAGAATATAGATAAAATACCTGTATACGGGTTCTTAAGTGATTGACCAGGCCCATATACATTTTGATAGCGAAATGCCACGCCAGCGATACCCATACTTGAACAAACAGTTAATACCATTTGCTCCTGATTTTGCTTGGTGATTCCATATACTGAAGATGGGTGAATCTTGGACTCTTCATCTGTGGCAACAAGTTCTAATTCAGATGAACCATGATATTTGACTTCAAAATCTTTCTGGTCCATATAGTCAGCGGTTCTTTGGGTAGGATAAACAACACCTAGTTCTTTACTAATATATTTTCCTTCACCATATATTGAGCGAGAAGACGCTACGATTACTTTTTTAACTGGATAAGAGTTGTTTACCAATAAATCCAACATTAAAGCAGTGCCGTTAATATTTACATCAACATATTTTTGTACTTCGTACATAGACTGCCCAGTACCAGTTTCAGCAGCCAAATGAATAATAGCATCCTGATCTTTTAATGCTAGTTCCCAATCAGACTTACTAGTTACTGTTCCTAAGATAAAATTAACTTTATCTTTAATGCTTAGGAATAATGGTGATGACTCTTGAGGATTATCACCATGGATTTGGGGAGATAAGTTATCCAATACAGTAACATTATAACCTTTTGAAATAAGCTTTAATGCTAAATTTGAGCCAATAAAACCTGCTCCGCCAGTAATTAATACATTTTTCATTAACAAATTTTCTCCCAATTTCCAGTTTCTAAATTAAGTTTTTTAATTACTTTTGCAGGATTTCCTGCAATAACACAGTAATCAGGAAAAATTCCTCTTACGACTGAATTTGTTCCGACAATACATTGTTTACCGAGAATAGTACCTGCTTGTATTGCAGCTCCGATCCCAATAAAACAATTTTCTCCAATACTAGTTTCTTTTATTATATGTTCTTGTTCTAAAATAGGGATTCCAACTTTTTTATAATTATGATCAATATTTGTAATAAAAACATTTGCCAATATTGTAGAACCCTTTCCTATTTTCAGAACTCCACCGCTAGTAATATGAACATTTTGAGCAATACCTACATTATCTTCAATGAGAACTTTTGAGTTTTCTCCATGAACTTCTATCCGAAAATTTGGGTAGATTCTAACTCTCTTACCTATAAATATATTTTTACTACCAACAATATCAATTGGCTTTCCAATATATGAAGGGAATCCTATTTTACCAAAAAAAGGAGCATATAATATAGCTCTGAAAATCCATAATATTTTATTTAAACTCATAAATAGCATCTTCTTAAATATTTAAGATATGAATAAAAGTTAAAAAAGATAAACTCCAGTAGTGTTATAGCTCCCGAACTATACATCTCTTGAATATTTTTTCTCACTCCTTTTTCCATTTGAGCTAAATTAGAAGAAAGTCCATTTTGCCCATAATCATTATCAGTTTCGACCAAAGTTTCATTTAAAATAATCATTTTATTATTCTTGGCTATTCTCATCCAATAATTTGCATCTTCCGAATATCTTTGATTCTCATCAAAAAAACCAGTATTTTCTAAAATATGTCTTTTAAATAAAGCGGTGGAGGTTTGGCCAACAACTTTAAATAATAATTTTTTTAAAGAAATATTTGCGTACCTATTTTCAATTAACTTATATGGAAAAACAATTTTTTCGTTATTTCTTAAAGCACAAACAAAATCACAATCATTATTCAAAAAGATTATTTGTCTTTCAATCTTATGACTAACCCAATAGTCATCAGAATCAAGAAATGCAATAAAATTACCTTTAGCAAAGCGTAAACCAGTATTCCTAGCTTTAGAAACACCACTATTGTTTTGATTTAATAAAATAATTTTAAATTTTTCATCTTTATTCTTAGAAATATAATTTTCAACTATATGCTGACTTTCATCAACAGATCCATCATTAACAACCAAAACTTCATAATCACCTCTATAAGACTGATTTTTTACAGAGTCTAAAGCCCTTACTATCGTGCTTGCCGAATTATACATAGGTATAACGACAGAAATTAATAAAGAATTTTCTTCCATTTACTTAACACAGCCTCATCGTTCCAGTTAAAACTAGCACTGTAAGCGCCAGCCGCAAGTTTATTCAGTTTTTCTGGATTAGTCAGCAAATCCAATGTAGCTTTTTTTAACTCTTCAAAATCATCCATAGGAATCAGATAGCCATTCACATCATTTTCAATGATATCTCTAGGACCTGACGGACAATCATAAGAAATACAAGGCAGACCAAACGATATAGCTTCTAAAAGAACCATACCAAAGCCTTCAGAATGTGAAGTTAACATAAATACTGATGCAGATTTATAGTACTTTTCAACATCCTGAATAGGTGGCAATATTTTTACATATTCTTGCAAACCAAGGGTTTGTATTTTGTTGCTTAACTGCTCATATAAATTGCCATTTCCAACTAAGTGTAATTGCCAATCTTTTATATGATGCTCATTTACAATTTTGTCCCATAAATCAATCATAATCCATTGTCGTTTAGCTTCTGTCATACGACCAATTGATAAAACAACTTTATTCGTAAGATCACTAGATACATACTTTAAAGAAGATTTAAAATGTGGAATATAAACAACAGGAAGTCCTATATCTGAGTAAGACTTAGCATCGCTAGTTGTAGGAACAACATAACAACGTGCTTTTGGATATAGCCATTTTTTTATCTTTTTATAAATAAAGTTATAAGCATTAATTCCACCATGCTCTGTAATAATGAGCTTTTTATCAATCCCCCTAGCCAGATGGAATTCTAAGACATTCATAGGATGCGCTAAATAATATAAATCATACTCATTTACAGCTAAATGTTGTTTTAATTTAGCTGTACTTTGAAGCAAATTGATACCTGCCTGCCCCATTCTTTTAAATTTATTATTCATATCGAGACTAAGACTTGTCTCCAATGAAACAAGCTTAATCTTATCAGAAAGCGGATAACGACTATATGCTTGATCTTTAACCAATATAGTCACTTCCATAAAATCACTAAAATGATTTGCAAGAGTACTAATTACCCTTTCAATTCCTCCGGCTGGAGTCATACTATTAAAGTAAAATAAAATTTTCATTAATATTACTCAAAGAATGTCTTATAAGGATAAATAAAACCAACATGACGCTGCGATAAAATATCTAGATAATTGTACAAGGAATAAATATATAAGCCAGCCAATAAGAAATATGCAAAAATTCTTATTAAACTATAGTTTTTAAATATTTTGTGAATATAAAAAACAACCAAAACAGACTCAGTCCATAAAAAATAAGCTTTCAATCTAAATGAAAGTTGTGGAATTTCATTAAGTAAAGTACCAATTATAATTCCTAGTATATAAATATTTAATAGTGCCAATATTATCTTGTCATCTTTTTTAGAAAATAAAAAAACAAAAATAAAACCTAATAATAATTGTCTAAGAGACAAAGCAGCATAAACATCTTCTTTCGCATAAATATCTAACTTATCAGATGCAAAACCAGGTAATGAAAGATAATTTAAAACTATACTCACCAACTGAATATCAGTTTGCAATACCGAAACCAAGGTACATAAACTCAATAATAAATATAGAATAAATTTATTATACGAATAATGTATAAAAAAGAATAAAGGCAACAGTACTAAGGCAGATATATGAACTAAAGAAGCTAAACCAACAAAACATACATAAGGTAAAAGCTTTCTTTCTATTAAATAAGGAATTGAAATCATGAATAAGGCCATTGCAAGAGCTTGCCTTATAGCAATAAAATCGTATAAAAAAAACATTGAGCAATAATATATTAATATTGAGAAAGCAAAATTTTTCGAATTATTAAAGAAAAAATTAATTTTCAATGTAATAGAAAATAGGGCCATTAAAAGAATAACCCACTGAAAGTCCCCACCCCAATATGCTACAAACTTATTAAAATAGAAAAAAGCAGGTTCAACTCCTATATTAATACCAACTTTAGCATTATCGTATATATCTTTATAATTTAAATAATCGGGATCAATATTACCTCTTAATCCAGCAAATAGAACCAGAAAGAAAACCAGACTTATATAAGCTATTAATCTTAAATTTATATTACGGAATTGTTCTAATATTACTGAAAAAAACAGCATAATCAGTGCCATAGTAAAATACAACATTTTCAATTCCCAATACAATTTAAAAACAAAGCCATTAGATTAAAAAATACGATTATTTAGAATGAAACCAATTATAGAAAGCCATCCAATAATCATATTTAGTTCTATTACGTAAAACCTTAAATATTAACAACCTTTGTAAAACTGTTAAATAAAAAATCGTATTTGAAACTACTAAGGAAAATTTGGATTTATTTTTAAGATAGTATTTTTCTTTACTTTCATATGTCCAATTAATTCTAGTTTCTTTAATTGTTTCTGAAGCACCTTCCAAGTGAATTATCTTACTTTCTGGAACAATAAATGTTTGATATTTTTTTTGCCGCAATCTGAACAATAGATCAGTTTCTTCATAATACATAAAGAAATTCTCATCAAATCCATTTAATTCTTCAAAAACTTGTTTTGAAATCATCAAATCTGCTCCAGAAATATTTCCATTTATCTTTACTGGGGATTCACCATACCAATAATAAAGATTATTTCTATATAATAATTTGGAAATCACATTAAGAAAAAAATAATCAACATCTGATAAAAAAGATGGCATAAATCTAGAAAAAGATGTTGCCGGCTTTAAATCTATATCACACAAATTTCCACCACATGCTCCAACACGTGGATTTTCTAACATAAATTTATATAATGCATAAATTGAATTATCTAAAACTATAGTATCTGAATTTAATAAAAATAAGAATTTTCCAGTAGCAGATTTACTTCCAATATTATTGGCTATTCCAAATCCACTATTGTCAGTATTTAAAATTAATTTTACATTAGGATAAATTTCATTTAATTTTTCAATTTCACGATTAGGAGAATTGTTATCGACGACTATAATCTCATAATTTACATTTTTTGTATTTTTTATAACTGATTCTATACATTGCAAAACCAAATTATATGTATTGTAGTTCACAATTATTATCGAAACATCACAGCTTAAAACCATCTTTTAGACTCCAATCACTGAAAAGCAATTTAAAACTCAAGCTCTTTAATCTTAAAAAGCATACTTTTAAGTTTGTTCATCTTTAAAGATAATCCAAACAAAACTTTCACCTTACTTCTCTAGAAGCTTCATTATATATTATTTCAACATGCTCCTAAATATAAGTCTTGTTTCTTTCTTCTATCTTTAAATACTTTTTAAAATAGTAGATCATTAGTCCAGCTACAAACATTTCTGTTGATAGAACCGCGAAACTTGTACCTTTTGCTTGAAATAAATATGTAAAAATAGTGACCTGACAAACAGCAAAAAGACCAGCTATAATATATATATTTTGGAAAGTTTTCTTAGCTTTTGCACTATCAATATATGCTATTAGGCCCATTTGGCCAGCTACCCCACCTATTGCACTAAAAACAGGAACTAAGCACAATATCATCAATAAATTACTTATCCCTTTATATTGGTGCCCAATAAATTTTTCAATAAATGACGAGAAAAGCAATATTGTTAGAGATAAAAATATCATTAAATACAAACTAAATTTAAATACCTTCCCTACTATATCAAGAGCTAACTGCTTATTATTGGATGCTAAATTAGCAATTTTTGGATAATATACTTGATTAATTGGTGTATAAAACAATAAACTTATAGCTCGAATTATTTTTTCAGCTGCTGTATAAACACCCACTACTACTGGATTTGTGAAAAGACCTAAAATTACAACAAACAACTGTGTATAAAGTGAAATTGAAGCGGTAGATAAAAAAAATGGAAAACTTTCCTTAATTTCAAATTTCATATCTTGGACTGAGAATTTTTCTAAAACCACTAACTTATTTTTGTAAATCCAATAAACTGAGATAATAGAAATAACTATATAAACTGATGAATTTATAAGTATAGCATAAATGTAATCTTGTGCTTCTTTCACAAAATAAAACAAAGACGGTAAAATTAATATTCGACAACACATACTTAATACAGAAAGAAATCTTATATGCCCCATTCCTTGATAAAACCAAGTAAAAGTAAAAGTATTTCCAATAAGCATTGGTAGAGTGCATAAAAGTGCTATTTGATATTCATGGAATTTTGAAATATTTATTATTATTATAAAAACAAATATACTAATACTAAGCAATACTATCTTAGCGAATACAGTTGAAAAAAAAATACGGCTTAGAGCTTCTTTATTATCTTTATGGACTGCAACTCTTTTTGTTGCGCTCATGTTAAAACCAAAATCAACAAACAAAATTAAGAATTGGATTATTGCAGTAGAAAATCCAATTAACCCATAAGACTTGACGCCCAATTTAATCATTAAAAAAGGCATTAATAATATTGGTATTAAATAGTTCATACCTTGTAGAACAAACAGATATAATGTATCTTTTTGTTCACTGTTAATCTTCATAATTTAAAAAGCACCAATTCAATGAATTTAAATGATTTGAATAACCCCATATTAAATAAATTTTGATTTTCAATCAAAATATCAATATATGGTTTTAATTAAAATCGCATTTGCTAACCTTAAAATAAAGTATTAGATTAACAATTCATTTCCACTCTACTCTCATTAAGTAAGCTATTCATACAAAAGTCAAGCTTTACACTTTGGATAAAATTGCCTACTTAATAGAATTAAAGATAATTAATTCATAGAGAATAGGGCTATAAAATTATTTAAATAACTTTGCATCTTCTAGCTTCGATGCAATTTTATCTTTATCGCTCACTAAAACTTGATGGATATGATTTAAAGGCCAATCGATTGCAATAGATGGGTCATTCCAAACAATCGCTCCTTCACTTTCTTTATTATAATAGTTCGTAGTTTTATATAAAAACTGTGTATTGTCTTCTAAAGCGACAAAACCATGTGCAAATCCAGCTGGAATCCAAAATTGTTTATGATTTTCCCCAGTTAGCTCTACACCAACCCATTGACCAAAAGTTGGAGAGCTTTTGCGAATATCAACAGCAACATCCCATGCTTTACCCTGCACAACTCGAACTAGTTTACCTTGAGCATATGGATTAAGCTGATAATGCAATCCTCTTAAAACACCTTTTTGAGATAAAGAATGATTGTCTTGAACGAATTGGGGAATATCTAATCCACGTTCATGTAACGCTTGTTCAAAAGCTTTTTGATTAAAACTTTCCATAAACCAGCCACGGTCATCGCCAAAAACTTTAGGCTCTAAAATTAAAAGACCCTTAATCTTTGTTTCAATTACATTCATTCTTTTATCTCTATACTTTGAAATATTTACAACTAACTATAAGTTACTATGAGAACATCACTTTTTTTGATGTTCAGCATGTAATTTAAATAAATATTGACCATAGCCTGTTTTCTTAAAGAAGTTTGCACGTTTAAGGAGCTGTTCTTCATCAATCCAACTATTGTTAAATGCAATTTCTTCTAAACAAGCAATTTTTAAACCTTGACGATGCTCTACAGTTTGAACAAACTGACTCGCTTCAAGCAATGAATCATGCGTACCTGTATCTAACCATGCAAATCCACGACCTAGCAACTCAACATTCAACTCTTCTTGTTGGAGATAAACATTATTTACATCGGTAATTTCCAGCTCACCTCGGTGTGATGGCTTAATATTCTTCGCAATATCAACTACTTTATTGTCATAGAAATAAAGACCCGTAACAGCATAATGTGATTTTGGATGTTCAGGTTTTTCTTCAATACTTAAAGCTTTTCCATTTTCATCAAAATCAACAACTCCGAAACGCTCTGGATCATTTACATAATAACCAAATACGGTTGCACCAGCCGCTTTTTCAGTTGCACGCTTTAGCTGAGTCCCAAAACTTTGGCCATAGAAAATGTTATCACCTAGAATCAAGCAAACATTATCTTCACCTATAAATTCTTCGCCCAAGATAAATGCCTGAGCTAAACCATCAGGAGATGGCTGAATTTTATAAGAAAGTTTTAAACCCACTTCCTCACCAGTACCTAAAAGTTTTTCATAATTAGGTAAGTCTTCAGGAGTAGAAATAATTAAAATTTCATTGATTCCTGCCAACATCAAAACAGACAATGGATAATAAATCATTGGTTTATCATAAATTGGCAATAATTGTTTTGATGTACCCATTGTAATTGGGTATAAACGAGTTCCTGAACCACCAGCAAGAATAATACCTTTACGTTTTACTTGGCTCATTAAATAATTTCCTCTAAAACTTGTGCTACACCCAACTTCCAATTCGGTAGATGTATTTTAAAATTTGCTTGTAGTTTACTTGTATTTAAACGGGAATTTAAAGGTCGTTTAGCTGGCGTAGGGTATGCAGTAGTTTCTATTGCATTTACTTTTTGAATTGCTAAAGATTGTCCTTTTTGTTTAGCCAACTCAAATATAAATTGTGCATAGTCAAACCATGAGCATTCACCAGCAGCAGCCAAATGATAATGCCCTAATAAGTCTTTTTGTTGCTGAGCGCCCATTAATGAATAATACTTTAATGCTTGTGCTGTCACATCCGCAATAAGAGCAGCCCCTGTCGGTGCACCAATCTGGTCATGAATAATACTTAGCTCTTCACGATTTGACGCTAATTTCAACATCGTTTTTATAAAGTTATTACCATGCGAACCATAAACCCAGCATGTTCTAAAGTTAATAAAAGCACAGCCACTTTGCTCAAGTGCAATTTCACCAAGGCGCTTTGTATTTCCATACAAATTTACCGGATCTGTTAAGTCACTCTCAGACCATGCTTTTGTTCCTTCACCATTAAAAACATAATCCGTTGAATAATGAATGAATAAAATATGATGAGTTTTACAAAGTTCAGCTAGATTTTTGACAGCGAGATGATTAATTAAATCAACATTTTCTTGATCTGACTCAGCTTTATCAACCGCGGTATAAGCAGCTGCATTTACAATTATATTTGGCTGAACATTTTCAATAGTCTGTTTAATTTGATCAAAATTAGCCAAATCACCACTAAAACCATCTAAACTTGTTGAACGATCAAGTGCAATCACTTCACCCAGCGGTTGCAGAGCACGTTGCAACTCCCAACCGACTTGTCCATTTTTTCCGAGTAATAATATTTTCATGGTTATCACTCAAATTTAGGCTTTTTTGGCCTGATATTGTTGTTGTACCCAGTTTTTATATTCACCGCTTTGTACGTTTTCAACCCACTCTTGGTTATTTAAGTACCATTCAACAGTTTTACGAAGACCTGTTTCAAAACTTTCTTCTGGCACCCAACCTAAATCTTCTTTAATTTTCGTTGCATCAATTGCATAGCGTAGATCATGACCAGGACGATCTTTAACATAAGTAATTAAATCAACATAATAGGCCACACTTTCAGGTTTATTTGGTGCAAGCTCTTCAAGCAACTGGCAAATTGATTTTACAACATCAATATTTTTTTGTTCATTATGGCCACCAATATTATAAGTTTCACCCACTTTAGCTTCAGTAACAACTTTATAAAGTGCACGCGCGTGGTCTTCAACATATAACCAATCACGAATTTGATCACCTTTACCATAAATTGGTAAAGCTTTCCCTTTTAATGCATTTAATATCACTAAAGGAATTAATTTTTCTGGGAAATGATATGGACCATAGTTATTAGAACAATTTGTAATTACTACTGGTAAGCCATAAGTACGATTCCAAGCACGTACTAAATGATCTGAACTCGCCTTACTTGCAGAATATGGAGAACTTGGTGCATAAGATGTCATTTCATGGAATAAATCATCAGTTCCTTCAAGATCACCATACACTTCATCGGTTGAGATATGATGAAAACGAAATGCTGTTTTTTTATCTTCACTTAAATTATTCCAATAATGACGTGCGGCTTCTAATAGTTGATATGTGCCAATAATATTGGTTTCAATGAATGCAGCAGATCCCGTAATTGATCGATCTACGTGCGATTCTGCTGCTAAATGCATGACTAGATCAGGCTGAAACTCTTTAAATAAAACATCCAAGGCTTTACGATCACAAATATCAGTTTGAGAAAATTGATATCTTGAATTTTGGTCAACTTCTTTAAGTGATTCTAGATTTCCTGCATATGTCAATTTATCAACATTAAGAACATCGTTATTAGTATTTTTGATAATATGACGAACAACAGCAGAACCAATAAAACCTGCTCCACCTGTAACTAAAATTTTCATAAAATTCCTATGTTAGTAATCTTTACAGTCGAATATCACTTTGTTCTTTATCTAAAACATATTTTAAATCGTATAAAACATGTTTTTCTTTGCCCAACAAAACAAGTTCCTGCGTAGACATTTTTTTAAACTGGTCATGTGCAACTGCAATAACAATAGCATCATACTGGCCTTGTTTTAATTCCATAATTGGAGCCAACCCATACTCTGCTTCAACCTCAGCACTATCTACCCAAGGATCATAGATATCAAGATCTAAATCGTATTCTTTTAGTGCACTTACCATATCCACAATTTTAGTATTTCGAATATCTGGACAATTTTCTTTAAAACTTAGACCTAGAATTAATATACGGGCACCAACCACTTGGATACGTTTCTTTACCATTTCTTTGATCAATTGGGTTGCAACATATTCACCCATACGATCATTTAAACGCCGAGCTGCTAAAATTATCTCAGGATGTAAGCCAATTGACTCTGCTTTATGCGTTAAGTAGTACGGATCAACACCAATACAATGACCACCGACCAAACCTGGCCTAAAGTTTAAAAAATTCCATTTTGTACCTGCTGCTTTAAGTACATCTTCGGTATCAATATCCATTTTATTAAAAATAAGAGCCAACTCATTGATCAATGCAATGTTGACATCTCTTTGTGTATTTTCGATGACTTTTGCAGCCTCTGCTACTTTAATAGTAGGAGCTTTATGTGTACCTACTTCAATAATTAAATTATAAACTTTATCAATATAATCAGCTACTAACGGTGTTGAGCCTGATGTAATTTTTAAAATATTGGTGACACGTCTCTGTTTATCACCAGGGTTAATACGCTCTGGGCTGTAACCTACAAAAAAATCTTGATTAAATATCAAGCCTGAATATTTTTCTAATTCAGGTATGCACACCTCCTCTGTAGCACCGGGATAAACAGTTGATTCATAAACAACGATATCGCCTTTCTTTAAAACCTTCGCAATACTTTGTGACGCTTTTATGAGAGGAGTCAAATCAGGTTGTTTAAAATCATCAATGGGTGTTGGCACAGTGACAATAAAAAAGTTTGAATTCTGTAAGTCTTGAATATTTGCCGTATACGCTAACTGCTGTACGTGTTTTAGCTCATCTGAAGAAACTTCTAATGTATGGTCATGCCCATTTTTTAACTCTAATATCCGATTTTCATTTATATCAAATCCGATTGTAGGTTTATGTTTACCAAATTCAACTGCCAAAGGTAATCCAACATACCCTAAGCCGATAATTGCTATTCTTAGTTGCTCAAGCTGAAACATATATAAAACCTAACCATTTAATTTTAAATGGGGAAACATCATGGATACGACCTACTACGATAATATAGCAGACTTTAAAAAAAAATTTCTTGAAATATACAATCACTGTTCGGCAAATAAAGTATGATTTGGGTTAATTATAGACTACAATCCAATGTCTTCATGCAAAGTATCATTGGATTACAAACAATAAAGGGTTTGAATGTGAAGCATCAGAGCACATTATTATTTTTAGCCATTTCACTTTCGTTTACAGGATGTGCAGTCACCTCAGGCTTACAAACTTACGATCTACCCGAACAAGGGACTTTCAAAACCGATCAGGGAGCAGAGGTTTCTGTTGTACAACTCACCCAAAACAATATCCCCCAAATTAGCTCTGAATCTTTGCATCCACAAGGAAACATAAGCGCTTTATTTCATACACCCTTTTATCAATATCGTTTAAGCTCTGGAGATGTGTTATCTATTCAGCTTTGGGCATACCCTGAAATTACTCCTCCTATTCAAGGATCTTCGACTGATATTAAAGCATTTGGTTATCCTATAGACTCTGCAGGTAATGTTCAATTGCCACTTGTGGGTCAAGTTCATATTGCTGGGAAAACACTTGCTGAGGCCAATAAATATTTACGTAATCAATTTGCTAAATATTTAAAAACGCCTGACGTTGTAGTTCGAGTTTTGTCTTATCAGGCAAAACGCTACTTTGTTAATGGTCAGGTTATGAAAAGTGGTCAATATACCTTAGATGATCAACCTATCAGTATTTATACAGCTCTCAGTATGGCAGGTGGTGTAAATCAAGAATCTGGTGACAATACTGATATTCAGCTCATTCGTAATGGTGAAGTTTATAACTTAAATGTTGTTGCACTTGAGAAACAAGGCTACTCGTTACACAAATTATTAGTCCAACCTAATGATACAATCTATGTAAATACTAAACAGAATCAAAAACTGTATGTTATGGGGGAGTCTAATAAAAGCTCAGCAATTCCATTACGAGATCAAGGTATGACCTTAAGTGATGTATTGGGTGAAAGTGAAGGAGTTAACCCATATACGGCAAGTGCGGCTCGTATTTATGTCATGCGTACTGATTTACACTCAAGAAAATCAAAAATTTATCAGCTCAATTTGAGTAATATTGGTAACCTTGCATTATCTAATCAATTTCAAATGCAAAAAAATGATATTGTTTATA
>Ga0157359_1000147_pt1 | contig 22313 bp, 21 predicted proteins | sample AttcapACBM3_FD_111482 | JGI IMG/M metagenome (GOLD analysis project Ga0157359, IMG submission 111482) | Fungus gardens microbial communities from leaf cutter ant in Botucatu, State of São Paulo, Brazil - Atta capiguara ACBM3 | ecosystem: Host-associated > Fungi > Mycelium > Unclassified ...
TATCTCTAAATGGTATGGTGATTTTCAGGTTTTAACAGATTGCACGACGAGTATTGAAAAAGGTGATGTCGTTGTTGTTTGTGGGCCATCTGGTTCAGGAAAGTCAACACTCATCAAAACTGTAAATGCTTTAGAACCTTTCCAACAAGGTGACATTATTGTTGATGGAGTTTCATTAAAAGATCCAAAGACAGATCTTGCCAAATTTCGTTCTCGTGTAGGGATGGTGTTCCAGCATTTTGAACTGTTTCCTCATATGACTGTGTTGGAAAATTTAACCATTGCACAAGTCAAAGTATTGAAGCGTTCAGTTGTTGAAGCACGTGAGAAAGGGCTTAAGTATTTAGAACGAGTTGGGTTACTTGCTCATAAAGATAAATTTCCAGGGCAACTCTCAGGTGGTCAGCAACAACGTGTTGCAATTGCACGCGGACTATCTATGGACCCAGTCTGTATGTTGTTTGATGAACCGACTTCGGCACTTGATCCAGAAATGGTAGGTGAAGTCCTTGAGGTGATGGTACAGCTCGCTCATGAAGGCATGACGATGATGTGTGTTACACATGAAATGGGTTTTGCTAAACGGGTATCTAACCGTTTAATTTTCATGGATGAAGGAAAAATTCTTGAAGATTGTCCAACCAATGAATTTTTTGATAATTTAGAAGCTCGTCATGACCGTGCTAAATTGTTCTTGAAGAAAATTCAGGCTATGCATTAAACAATTTTCATAAAAAAAGAGCCAAGAAGGCTCTTTTTTTATGAAAGTTAAATTTTGATCGGCTTTTAGTATCTTTATAAAACCATTGTATTTTCAATGCAGAGCTAAAGCTATAAGGTATACTGTCCTCATTGTAGAATTTTGGGTGGAACAAAGAATGGAGTTAGACCGTTTTGATAAACAAATTCTGGAAATTTTGTCTCATGAAGACCTGAATTTGAATGAGCTTTCAGAACGGATTAATCTTTCAGTTAGCTCAGTTCATCGCCGCATTAAGCACTTGATTGAAGCCAATATCATGGGGCAGCTTAAAAGAGAAATTAACTTTAGTAAATTAGGGTTTACCTTGCATATTTTGCTACAGGTCTCTTTAAGTAAACATGATAGTGAGACTTTTGATAAATTTCTTTCTGAAATTGAAGCCATTCCTGAAGTAACAAATGCTTTTTTGGTTACGGGTCAAAGTGCAGATTTTATTCTTGAATTAGTCGCACGTAATATGGACGATTACAGTGAAATTTTACTCAGACGTATTGGTAAAATTGACAACGTAGTTGCGCTACATTCAAGTTTTGTTATTAAAGAATACAAGGTTTTTAATTGTTATAACTTATTAAATAAACTATAAAAAAACGCACCATTTGGTGCGTTTTTTTAATTCACATGTTTGGTTTAAGCATCTAATTGAGCCAAAACTTCATCACTGAATTCAACGTTTGTATAAACGTTTTGTACGTCATCTAAATCTTCAAACATATCAATCATTTTGAGAATTTGTTTTGCTTGGTCGACATCTGTAATTTCAGCTTTTGTTGATGGACTCATCACAACTTCTGCGTTATCAGATTTTAAACCTGCAGCAGCAAGAGCATCTTGAACTTCACCAAAAGTTTCTGGTGAGGTAATTACTAAAATTTCATCTTCAGAAACTTCAATATCTTCTGCGCCCGCTTCTAAAGCAACTTCCATGATTTTATCTTCTAAAGAAACATCTTCAAAAGTAATTTCACCACGTTTAGTAAATAGATAAGACACAGAACCCGCAGTTCCTAGGTTACCATTTGTTTTACTAAAACAGTGACGTACATCTGGTACTGTACGGTTAAGATTGTCAGTCATTGTTTCAACAAGAACAGCAACCCCACCAACACCATAACCTTCGTAAGTTACTTCTTTTAAATCATCGTTATCTTCACCACCGGCACCACGTTGGATTGCACGGTTAATGGTATCTCTTGTCATGTTGACAGAAAGAGCTTTTTCGACAACAGCACGAAGGCGAGGGTTGCTAGCAGCATCTCCACCACCAAGTTTAGCAGCAGTCACAATTTCACGAATATATTTAGTAAAAACTTTACCGCGACTGGCATCTTGTTTCGCTTTACGATGCTTAATATTGGCCCATTTAGAATGACCCGCCATGGAAGTGACTCCAAAAATTAAAAAATGCAAAAGTGACAGAATATTAGCATAGCCAAGGTTTTCTTGAAAACCGTTGTCCTGCGTTTTGTTAGCCAATTAAAATGACTTAAAAGAGCTAAATTTAGATAAAAAAATAAGCTCAAAATCTTTAGCGAACCAACTAGCTAATTTTCACATCAATACCATATTGAGCATAAAGTTCTTTAATTGTTTCAAGGTCCTTTTGTAAATCTGAAGGATAAATCTTACCTAAAATACCGCCTTTTTTTGTTTTAGCATTTGCATACATAAGTACAATAGGAACATTTGCAGCTTTTGCAATATGCCAAAAGCCAGTACGGATAGGTTTGCGATCTGATCCATTTTTTGCGCGAGTTGCTTCAGGTGCAATCACTAAATTAAAAGTATCATTACTTTGAAATTTCTCGACCATTTGAGAAACAATATCTTTGCTTGCTTTACGGTCTACAGGAATGCCACCTAGCTTTTCAAGTATAGGTTTCATAGGGCCTTTGAAAAGCTCTTTTTTAATTAGCGTATGAATTTTTAAATCTAATATTTGAAACATAGCGATTGATAAGATCGCATCTAGGTTAGAAGTATGTTCGAACCCAATAATAACTTGTTTTTTCTCAAGAATTGTAGGATCTACATCATAGGTCCAGCCAACTGCTTTAAAGATTGAATTGCCTAAAAATTTTTTCATAGATATAGGGGAGACAATAAGGTTGCGGAATTCTAATATGAGTTCGCCCAAAAGGATAGAAAATTATTGTCGTGTTAAATTTTATTGATTCAACCTAAAAGTTAAATAAATTCTATATTTATTAATATTATATTTTAACTCTTTTATGAAAAGATAAACCTATTCAGAAATTTCAGTTTTAATTAAATATTCAATGTATTGCCATTTTTTAACTGGATCAATTATATTTTTATCAATTGTTCCGTCAATAATAATTCCATCAATAATTGATATGATGATATGCGTAAGAGGAGTAGGATCTTTAATATTTAATTCTAATAATAAATTGTTAAGTAAGTTTATGAGCCAAACAGTATATTCTTGAAATGGTTCACGGATTGAAGTGTATTGTTTAGATACTTCAACAAATGCCTTTTTAAATAGACAGCCGTTAAAATTTTCACTATTAATCCAATCTATATACCAATTAAAAATTAAGTGTATTTTTTCAATAGGATCTGCATCTGGATGTAAATCTAGCTTTTCATAAATTGAATTCTGGATATTAATGTTTCGGTGTTGCAGACATTCCATAATTAAACTTTCCTTTGAAGGGAAATACTTATAGAAAGTCATCTTAGCTACGTTTGATTCAGCAATAATTTTATCAATACCTGTAGCGTTATAACCAATTTGATTAAAAAGGTTTAAAGCAGTATTTATAATATCTTCTTTTTTTGACATTACCTTTCCATATAGTTAAAAATAATTATTGCTTGGTATAAATTTAAAATTTTTAATCAAAATGATCATAATCAAAAACATAAATTGATTCAAGTTAATATTTTAAAAATAATACATCTTATTTTTAAGTTTTTTTTAATATTCTATTTGATTTCGTATGATTTTAATTCTAATATGGATTTTAAAAGAAATGGGATTTATTTTTAGTATAACCATTTGTTTTTAAAATAAAATATTGAAATTCACAATACTTTAATAAGTTTAATGAGAATGGATTATGCCTAAAAAATTCGAGAACTTTAATAATCCTAGAAAAAAAGCACTTGCGGGGATGAAGCAAAGCATTTCAAATGAACTTTGGGATAAAAATCTTAATTTTTTAACTCAATTAAGAGCAAAGATTGGGAAACATCCTGTATCTCATCATCCTGCAATTGAAACTTTGAACAATGGAGAAGTTAATAAAGAACATTTAAAACGTATTCACTTAGAATATCGTCATGCAATTGTACAAACATTTACAGATGCTTTATTGATGGCTCAATATCAAACAAAGCAATTAGAGCCTAGATTGCATGCTGGAGCAAAAATGTTTCCACGTTTTCTTTTAAGCCTCAACATATTTGATGAGTTTGGGTTCAGGCCTGGAATCGATCGGGATGGTTATTACCAAGGTAATCCTGAATATGCACATTATCCATTATTTGAAGATGTACTTAATGACTTTGGCGTGACTGAGCAAGAGCGTTTGAACTATAAACCCACAGAAATTGCAGATCAGGTGAGGAAGTTTTTAGAAAACTCATATGATAACTATAAAGCTGTTTCAGCTTTATTGGCAGTTGCAGAAGAGGAAGTGATTCTATATAGCCCGCCTTTGCGAAAAGCAACGAGTGCTGTAGGAATAGATGTTGAAGGAGGAGGCTATTACCATGTTCATGGTATATCTGAAGATGAGACAGCTGAAGCAGCAGATGACGACCATGAGGAAGATCTTTGGTTCATTTTAATGCAAGCATGTACTGAAGACGACTACCGCAATTTAGAAAAGTTATGTCTCGAATATTGTGATTTATGGGAAAAGTTTTGGGATGTTCAAATGGAAAACTCAAAATCCATGCCTAAACAGAATTTGGCTTAGAAATATATCAAATTCCTGAATTAAAAAATTATAATGATTAAAATAAATGGACTGTTCAACAATATGGAAATAGCAAAAGATTTTTAAAGTTTAAATGAACATTTTTTAATAATCTTATAGAGATATTTAGCCATATATAGAAAGATCTGAAATGAAAGAACCCCAAAAACTGTAAGTTCTTGGGGTTCGAATTTGGTGGGCCCACACAGACTTGAACTGTGGACCAACGGATTATGAGTCCGCTGCTCTAACCAACTGAGCTATAGGCCCTATAAGTAAGAAAAGCTTTTAATCTCAAGGCTTTTCAGTGCTTGCAATACTAATCAATTTTTTTCTCAAACACAAGTATTTTTCAAAAGTACGCGTAGTAGACCTGAAAAAAATTTTGCTATATTGTTAATTACCACAAGCGGTAGGGATTCTAGCTTATGAGTACTTCACGAGTAAAGCTAACAAAGTCATTTATCGATCAACTCGAACTCATTCCTGCAATTTATCGAGACAGTGAGATTATTGGTTTTGCTCTTCGTGTGAATAATTCTTATAAAACGTATATTGTAGAAAAAAAAGTAAATGGTAGGGCAATTCGTTGTAAATTAGAGAACTATGAAAAAATTACGCTTGAAGATGCACGTATACTCGCAGAGCAGAAGTTAAAAGATTTGTCGGATATAAATTTTCTAAATATTAAAAGTACTTCGCTTAAAAAAAATGATCAACCAAACCTAAATGAAGCTTTTCATGCATATATAAATCATCACAAGTTAAAAGAAAGAACTTTAGGCGATTATAAAAAAGTGATAGAAAAATATTTAATAGACTGGGGTGAGGTTCAGCTCGTTAATCTTACTCAGCAAATGGTTGAAGATAAGTACATAGAGTTATCTAAAAGCAGCTACGCAACGGCTAATTTATGTATGCGTGTACTGCGAGCTATTTATAGTTTTTCAGTTAAGTATTATCAAAATAAAAAAAATGAAATAATTATACCTATGATGAATCCAGTGGCTTTTTTAAAGTCGAAACAACTTTGGCATAAAGTTTCACCTCGAAAAAGCTATATCGATACTGAAAATTTGAAGAAATGGGTTCATGCAATAATTGAATATAATGAGAGAGGGCAAGAATATGAAACAAATAAAGATTTCTTATTGACGCTCATACTAACGGGTTTTTTTAGAACTGAGTGTGAGTCATTACGTTGGGAAAACATCGATCTAGGTAAAGGAGCGCTGTCCTTTATAAATACTTATAATAATGAGGAATATATACTTTATATGGGAGATTTTCTTTGGAGTTTGATGAAAAAACGGAGAAATCAAATTAAAGGTGAGTGGGTATTCCCATCTATGAAATCTGAAACTGGGCATATTGTTAATATTTCAAAAGTTCGAAATAGAATTAATGAAAAGAGTCATATCGCTTTTACTTTTCAAGACTTACGGAAAACTTTTAATTTTGTTGCAAATAACTTAAGTGATGAACCGTTATTTATAAAAAAAACCAATGAAAAGAAAGCAACATTAGATGTTAATAAAATTATTGAGCATCAGGAAGTACGCCATAAAATGAATAAAATTGAGCAAGAAATTCTGGGTTACTATAGAGATCAACTCATCGCAGAAATGAAGAATAACTAATAAAAATTTCACTTTTAGAAACGAAGAATAAGCATTTCAAGAGCTTTTAAAATTAGGATAAGTTTAAAGTAAGTTTTGTTGATAAAACAAAGAATGAATATTCCTTCACATTTTTTACAACTATTTGTAATTCATGAATTTTATACTTGACTAAAACACTTGGAATTTATACATTAATAAAGTATTTTTTGATAATTATTATTATTGCTTAGTCCTGAAATACAGTAAGAAGCCTATTCCCTATGAATAGGCTTTTTGCTTTGTGGTAGGTGATAGTACAAAATTAAATTGCTTGAAAAGTAGTCGCATAAAGCAAATATATTCTTAGCTATATTTTTAATAAATTGAAAAGGATTGACACGTAATTTTTCATTATGAACAAAAATGATTTAAATAGTAGCCAAAGTGAAACATGTCTTGATGCTAAGTTTAATTTTCACTAAACGAGGCATAGGAGTGTCATCATGTTAAAAGCAATGTTTTTCTTTAGCGCAGGTGCAATGTTTGGTTATTGTTATAAGCACAATAATGATAAAGCCGTAGAGGATAATAAATCTAAATAAACACCCCAAAAACCGTCTGAATGGCGGTTTTTTTAGACATGTGGATCAGATAAACTTGCTTGAATAATTTGAACAAGCTCTCTAGCTGCTTTTGATAGAGGCTTATCTTGAAGCCAAATCAGATAGATAGATAGTGGTAGATGGTTTTTGGTATTTTTAAAATCGAGTTGAACTAAATGTCCTTGTTCAATTTTGTCTTTCACTAAAGATAACGGAAAATTCCCCCAACCTAAACCAGCTTCGACCATATTAATTGCTGTTTGTAAACTATTGGTTTTCCAATGCATTGCTCCAACAATTGAACGTGCATCTTGCATTTCTAATTCACTACTTGAAACTACAATTTGCCGAATATTAATTAACTCTTCAATAAAGAATTTCCTATTTTTTTGTTTTAAAAGTGCATGTTGAGCTGAAATTGTAGCAACTACAGTTTCCGTCATTACCAATTGTAAGCTTTCACGCATTTTTATATTGAGATTTGACCCTGCGAGACAAAGGCTAATCTTTTCTGTATAGAGCAAATTAAGAATATCATCTTGAGGTGCTGTAATAATCTCTATATTAAGTAAAGGAAATTTATCAGCCAGTTTTTTTATTGCTTGAAAAAGTAAATCAGTATTCGCATCTGAAACAACACCAATTTTTAGCTTACTTTCAAGTCCTAAGGAGAGTTCATATGCATGTGTGCCTAATAGCCTAAGTTGTTCTGCAATAATTCGTGCTTGGGGTTCTAAGGCTAAAGCTGCCGAGGTAGGGATAACTTTGCGGTGTGTGCGCTCAAATAAGGGATAGCCTAGTTCTGCTTCAATATTGGCAACAGCCATACTGACTGCCGATGGGACACGATTTAACTTACGAGCGGCTGCCGAGAAAGATCCAGTATCTAATACAGTTAGAAAAAGCTCGATATTTTCACTATTAAAATTCATTTTGGTATCAGTGGAACTGAAAGCAGTTAACTTTATATGTGATTTTAACTGAAACTAAAATAAAAAGAAGTAAGTAAAGTTGATTAATTATGCAAGGTATAAAGCGTCGTATAGTCTATGTTTCATCATATGAAATTATTGGCATGGTCATTTCATCAGTCGGTTTGGCACTTTTGGCTGGAGACAGTGTAGAGCATACTGGACCACTTTCAGTCATGATTACCACGATTGCGGTTACATGGAATTTTATCTATAACATCCTGTATGAAAAGTGGGAAGCTCGCCAAGAAAATAAGGTGCGCACTGTTAAACGAAGAATTGCGCATGCGATCGGTTTTCAAATTACATTAGTCATGTTCTTAATTCCACTTATTGCTTGGTGGATGAATATTTCTCTGATTGCTGCATTCTGGCTAGATGTTGCATTTATTATTATCATTCCAATTTATACATTTATATTTAACTGGACATTCGATAAATTATTTGGACTGCCGCTGTCTGCACAAAACCAGACTGTTCAAGAGTAAAGACTGTTTTAACGAGATATCAAAGCTATATTTATGAGGCTTTGATATCTCAATTTAAAATTATTTGATTCGTTCAAGCTCAAGATTTTTTGAAACCTTTATTTGAGCCCTTTTGGCTAACACATAATATAAAAGTGCAGTCGATAGCAAACCGACTAGCCAAGATAAATCAACTCCACCTAGCATTTGAGCAACTTGACCTTTATAGAATTTGCTATCAATAAAAGGTAATTGAAGTAAAATCCCAATAAAATAACAAGCAATACCAATCGTGTTCCAGCGACCATATTTACCATTTGGCTCGTATAGTGCCTCTACATCACATTCTTCTTTAGAAATAAAATAGTAATCAACTAAATTAATTGCACTCCATGGAATAAAGAAAGTGAGAAGAAATAGAATAAAAGCTTTAAATGCACTTAAAAATGTATGTTCACCGACAACTGCAATAAATGTCGAGATGAGAACCATAACAAGAACAATAGAAAGACGGGTTAATTTGGAAATCTGTCCGGTTGGCTTAAAACTGTTCCAAATAGTGGCAATACACATAAAACTGCCATAAGCATTGAGTGTAGATAAAGTGACCTTTCCAAATGCAATACTAAAATATAAAAAAGTGATTACAAGAGCGATTGGATTCATACCTACGACATACTGAACTTCATTTCCAACAAAACCACCGTTTGATACTTGAGCAATGAATACACCTAGCATCATAGAAATTTGTGAACCTACTAAAGACCCCAAACCAACTGCCCAAAACACCTGAGTTGAAGAGGTTTTTGTAGGAAGATAGCGGGAGTAATCTGCAACATAAGGACCAAATGAGATTTGCCAAGATGCAGAAAGAGACACAGCTAATAAAAATGATGACCAGCTGAAATGACGTACCGCGAGTAATTGTGAAAAATTAGAGAGAGCTAAAATTTGAGTAAGAATGATAATAAATGCAATTAAGCCGATAATACTCGCGACTTTTCCTACCCAGTGAATTAATCGATAGCCAATCGTTGCAAATATAATAATAAAACAAGCATAAATTAAAATACCTGCTGTATTACTCACTTGTACAAGGTGGGCAAGTGCTTTACCAGCTAGGACTTCACCTGTAGCGGTAAAACCAATATACATAAGACAAACGAGAATAATTGGAATACATGCGCCATAGACTCCAAATTGCACTCGACTCGAAATCATTTGGGGAAGGCCAAGTTTTGGTCCCTGAGCTGCATGTAAAGCCATAACAGCGGCACCAAAGCATTGACCAATGAATAGTCCAATGATCGACCAAAATACATCCCCACCTAAGACAACTGCCAATGCACCAGTCACAATAGCTGTAATTTGTAAATTGGCACCAAACCAAAGTGTAAATTGGGCGAATATACTGCCGTGTCTTTCATTTTCTGGAATGAAGTCAATACTTCTGTTCTCAACAAACCCACTTTTCGATTTCCCAGTTGATGAGTCCATGTCACTCTCCTTATCCTTTAAGAGCTTATCTTTTATTAGAATCCATTTTGTATAAACAAATACAAACATGTATATACAAGTTATTTAAAAAAGAAGCAATGGGTTTGCTTAAATCCTTGCTATAAAATTTTGTGCTTATAAATTGAGATGTGCTAAAAAACTAGAGCAGAGTTATGAGGTTTTTTATAAAGATGAGTGTGTTTAAGCAGTAAATGACGTTAATAAAAAGCCCTCTAGTGAGGGCTGATTTTCAAACTTCGGCATTAAGAATAGCTTGAAAAAATGCAGGTAATTCTGAAAATTGAACTAGTTGAGTTTTGTCTTCATGTTTGTAGTAGTACTGATAATGTGGTGTTTCTAAAGCGTTATCGAGGTATTGAGTTGCATCGGAGAATTGAGCTTTTGCAACGGCTTTATCTTTCTTAAATTTGACAATAATTGGGTTAACAGAGTTCAGTTTGACGGGCACACCATTTTCAAATTTGGCAGTTTCAATTAATAAAGATATTTTAAAATCACCAAATACGACACAAAACTGACCTCCATTCTCGGTTTTAATTTCTCGATCATGAAAAAGCTCTTTAAATAAATTTTTTAAAGATTCTCGATGCTTGTCTAAAGCTAACTGAAAATCATGATCTTGTTGCTCTAGTTTCTCTTGCTCTTCTTTTAGCAATTTCGCTTGCTTTTCGATTGTTGTGAAATCCAAATTCATCTTAATTTCTCCTTGTTGTGTTTTAAAACTATATATGGCAACCATTTGTTAAGTTTTAAAGAAACATACATTGTTTGTTACAACGCAATAATTAAGATGAATTTGTGTGATCATTATTTAGTGCAAGGGGTGGTAATAAGTGTAGGGCGCTTGATTCGAATAAAACCTCCACTACACATAACGCCTAACATCACTAAAGCAGTCCCTATAAGTTGCCAAACATTTAATGTTTGACCAGCCAATAGTGCAACTAACATACTAAAAACTGGAACAAAGTTAAAAAAGATTGATGCTCGGCTTGCACCTAATTTTTGAATACCATTAAACCAAAATAAGTAAGCAATCATGGTAGAGCAAATAATGACATACCCCATAGCTAGATGCGCTGTAATAGGGGCCATCGATATAGCTTTAAAAGGATGTTCAAAGATTAAACTTAAGATAATTAAAGTTACTGCACCGAACATCATAGAAAAAGTGGTCGTTTCTAAAGGAGTTGCATTCTTTACATAAAGGCGTGATAGCACATTAGCTAAGCAAAAACTAATACCACCCAATAAAATAAATAGATCACCAATTGCTATTTTTAAATGCAATAGAGTTGAGATATGACCATGACTAATAACAAAGAGTACACCACTTAACCCAAAGATGACGCCAATCGCCTTAGGAAGAGTTAGTTTTTCACCATCAAGTAAAATGGCTAACAGTAAAGTGATCAATGGGGTAGTTGCCATGATTAAAGCACCATTAACCGCCGATGTGGTTTGTAAGCCATAGAAACAACCTATATTAAAACCAGCAATCCCTATAACTCCAATAAGCAAATAGATAAATAAATTCTGCCGTAAAGCCGCCCAACGTAATTTCCCCATGATTGAAAAAACAATAAATAGGCCAATACTTGCAATTGTAAAACGTTCAGCCGCTGCTGAAAGCGGAGGCATGTGTTGGATAATATAAGACATAGCATTAAATGCTGAGCCCCAAAACAGCATTGTGACCACAACACCGATGTAGGCATAGATCATTGTTTTATTCATGATTGGGCTCCGAAAAAGAATGTCTTTATTCTGAATAATCACTTAAAGGTGTACAATTCCATATTAATTCATCTCTGATGTGAAAATTTGCACAATGATTGATTGGGAAAATCTACATTACTTTTCAGTTTTTACTGAAGAGAAATCACTCTCAGCTGCGGCAAGGAAATTAGGCGTAGACCATGCCACTGTTGCAAGAAGAATCGCGCAGTTAGAACATAATTTAAAATTAAAGTTAGTTGATCGCAGGCCACGTACCTACATACTTACTCAAGATGGGGAGCGGCTTGCCAAAGTTGTAGCTCGTATGATGGAAGAAACTTTTTCCATTGAGCGACTTGCTCAGGCTGGACAGCAGGAGGTTGCGGGTACTGTTTCTATTAGTATGCCTCCATTAACGGCTGCTCATTTAATCATGCCTCATCTTGGAAAATTTTATCGACATTATCCACAGTTAAAATTGCGTGTACTGGGAGATGTCCATTATGTATCTTTGCAGCATAGTGAAGCTGATATTGCTGTACGGTTTGGCAGACCTAAAGATGAATATTTAGTTGCTCGTAAAGTTGGAGAAATCCCGTTTGGAATATATGCTGCTCCAAATTATTTGGCTTCAATAGACCCAGAAAGTTATGAGTGGATTAGTGCAGAGGTTGGGGGAGTACATGGGCAGAAACAACAAAAATTAAAAGAAAGATTAAATAATAAAGCACCAATAATGGTTACTAATCATCCTGAATTGCAGTGGAGAGCTACATGCGGTGAGGTAGGTTTAGCTGTATTACCTGATTTTTTAGGAGGACTTGGCAACTTGGTGAGACTTCCGGATGATCAACCGATGAGTGCAGAAATCTGGTTGGTAACACATGAGGATTTAAGGCATAGTCCGGCTGTACGCGTAGTAATGGATTTTCTTATGGGTTGTTTTGAGTCTTTTAGAGTCTAGCTTTTTTGAATTAAAAACGAACTTATATTAGTCTAAAAGCTGCTAGGGTTTAGCAGCTTATCCAAGTCGATAAATATTTAATCTAGACTTACCTCTATCCCTTTACGTAAATTAGTTTGATCCCGATCAGAATTTAAATCAATTTTAGTATACGCTTTGGCAAGTATGCTTCGGGCAACAAAATTAATCGGTTTCTCTATCAACCTTGGTAATTTGATACCTAAAGGGTTGGTTTCAGTTTGAGACATTTCAGTTGTTACCCTTGTTCCCATAATGTAGTCAAACCAAGGTTTGGTAACGCACCAGTTAGCATTCTGATTGCTGGTCATGTGATGATCGTAATGCCAGGGAATCCGCTTTTTTGCATATTCTGGGTCTAAATGGGACTTTGAATGTACACGCCAGTAATTCCATATTCCGTAATAAAGCCCAGCCGTAAAAAAAGGGGCAACTGGTAAAAAAATAGTAGCGGCTCCAGCTAATCCGAGTAATGCTGTTTTTTCATTATACATTTCGGCATTCTTAAACATTGATTCAGCATAACCCTCATCTTGAAAGCCATTTAAACGAGCGCGTTTATGATGTGCGATATGGGTAAAAAATGGACTATTACGATACTGACTCGGATATTCATGTAACCAAACCTTATGAAAATACCATTCAAGACCATTAGCGACGAAAATGCCTACAGGGAGTCCAAGCATAATAATGACTTCTCATGAATTACAATTTAAAGTCATTCTAAAAGAAGAAACTTCGATCTCTTTGACCGAATAGGCAATACAATCATTGCCTTTAGAATCAATTTGACTCTTTTTGTTTGCGTTGTCGGTAAGCACTTGGAGTTTCATTTGTCCAACGCTTAAAAGCTCTTGTAAAGGCTGAAGGTTCAGAGAAGCCAGTTAAATAGACAATCTGATCAATAGTTTCTTGAGTATTTGCGAGTAACTTTCTCGCTAGCTTTTCTCGGTAGTGATTTAAAATTTGCTCATAAGTCGTATTAATGGCGTGTAAATCAGCACGAAGTGTTCGAGGATTTCGATTTAACTGCTCAGCAATAAAATTTTGGTCAAATTGACCAGACTCAAGAAGCCCATTTCCAAGCAAACGTTCTATTGCGTCGATCAATTGATGTTTTTCTAAATTTATTAATTGTTGCTCAGCAATATTTTCATGGATTCTCAGTAATTCTGGTTCAGCGGCAGGTGAGGCTTGAGTTAAAAGAGTACTAGAAAAAATGATAGATCCTGATGGTTGGCCTAAAACTACAGGACATTGCCAAATTTCTGTATAAGTTTCAGGTGCAGCTCCATTTGGAAAAGTTAAATGAATTTCTATGGGGCTAAAATGGTTATGAGTAATATATTTAAAAAAATTAATAAATATACCTATCGCTGCTTCTAGATAGTGTCTTACTGGGTGACTAAAGCCCGATAAAATAGCTTTATCTTGCTCAACTGTAAGTGAAAGCTTAAAGACGTCTGTAAGTAGAGCTTGATATTTTAATGCTCTTTTTAAACCATCGCCAAACGTAGGGCTACTTAAGAAAAGATATTCAATAACCAACCCTCTAAAGGCAGGCATTTGATTTCCAACATGTAAGCCTATATCTTTATTTCTACTAATCTTTTCGGCTGCTGTCCAAAATCGATTTTGTGTTGAATTATCGCGGCGAACATTTTTATCTGGAGGCTGATTGGGCAAATTAACACTAGCAAAAATAGATGCAGCATCTAAACCCATATTCTGCATTGTTTGATAAGTCATCCATAAAAAGATGCCCGCATCCGAGGATTTTCTAGACATACTTTAAAGTTAATCCTTTTTATTTAAATTAATTTTCGACGTATTCAATCACTCTTTTGTACTTTTGGCTATCAGGTTACTTAACGTATTGATCATTCAGGAAAATAGCCTGCATCTTCCCGACCTTGTTTTAGGGCTAAAATAAAGCATATTAAAAAAAGTAAACCAATAAAAAATAAGAAAAAATCTAAATGACTAATACCAAAACCAATTGCCGAGGCCCCTAAACTTAATAATAAAATACACAATATTTTCCAAAAAATAAGCATGCTGTTTTGTTGTAAACACTTGAAGTTAGATGGTAATTGAAGAGTATTTCTAGATTTGTTTATGTTTTTTTTCTTATATGTTATGTAAAACTTTATAATTTATAGAATTGCATAATAAGAAGTTTTACTTTTTACTCAATCTTCTTATTTGAGAGATTTTTTAATTATACTGCACGATAGTCTCTATAAAATTCATATTTTCTTCATTAATAGAATGATAATTCTTTAGAAAGTCTGTAGAATAGAGCTAACAAATTATATTTTAAATTTATTTTTATTTAAAATTAGATACTTAAGCTGTTTTATCAACCTTTTATTAAAAAAAAGACTTGATATTTAAGCTGAATTTTGAAATTATAGTCATGCAAATTGTGATCTATTTCCCACAATTTGTATTTCAGGTTAAGTGGTTATCACTAATGCTCATTAGCTTTTTTCGCTTATGAGCATTTTTTTAATTTATTTGTTAGTAAAATTTAAAAAATAATTCACATTAAAAGTTAGCTTTTTTAGTCTTAATTAAAAATTAATCATATAAATTTATTCATTCAATATCTTTCATTATATCCTCTTAAGATTCAGTAGTCAGAAAGTACGAAATTGATCTAATCATATTGAATCGTGACCGTTGCATTTGCTTTGACTTCACCAGCGGTTACATTGGTCGCGGTTTGATAGTACCTTGCAGTTAATGGCACGTCATATTGAACTGTTTGATTGGAGCCAACCGTACCAATACCTAGTTTATTTCCTTTTTGAATCGTATTATTTGCGCCATTCATATTCCATAGAAGCTCAACACCAACGCCGTTAGCCTTGGTTGATTCAGCCGCGCTGTTGTTAATAACCTGACTATTTGAAGTATCAGAATTATAGTCAAAGCTTAAGCTCAATGTGTTACTTGTAGGGACACCAGAGTTATTCTCACCGCCGTTACAAAGGATGGAGAGGTTAAAGTTTTTCTCACCTTGAGTGGATCCGATCGCTCTAAAACCTGATTTTGTCACAGTAGGAAGCTCAACAACCGTATCTATACCACTTTGAATTTCACAAGATGATGATGCAATGAGAATAGGCGAGCCACCTAACACTGTAGTTGTTAAGAAGGGCCGATTTTGTTGTCCTGTTACGTAGTAGGTACTATAACGGCCAGCCACCAATGCGCCAGAACCTGTAGTAGCAGCAGTTTTAATAATTTCCAAGACAATATAGCCTGGTGAAAGCGTATATGCGGTATGAGGTGTCAATGTAAGCTTATAAGGGTAATAGCCAGAAGAGTTTGATGAGTCAGTTGCCTCACGATAAATTCGAATGCCTATACCTGGAATATTTGTAGCATAAACATTATTGCCTATTGAGCTAATTGGATAATTTAGAGGTAGAGCCGCTGTAATTTGGTCACCGGGACGGTTACACGTTGCAGTAGAATTATTTGGTGAAATGTTAAAAGTATTCTTTTGTAGAACTGTTCCTATTGGGTCGGTTGGGCGAACTACAATCGTACCAATGGTTATTGGAATATCTACTGTGGTAAACCCTTTGCTTAAAGTACAGTTCGCATAGGTTTGATTATAAATAAATAAACTAGTGATCAATAAACCACTTCTTATAACTATTTTTTTCATTTGCAGATTGCCTCTGTCATAATAATTGATTGTTTTTCCTGTGAGATTTTTGATTGAATGTCATATTCGAGTTGACATTCTTCGGTATTACTTTCTCCCCATTTCACATAAAGATGATCATGGGTTAGTGGGGTACGTAAGTAAATTCGACTTCCTTGGGTGACCATTCCAACTACTTCGTTATTCTGATTAAAAACTTGTGCAGCAAAAGGAAGAGGAGCACCTGTAGGAGTTTTGGTACTAATAAAAAGCGCATAGCCTGTTTTTGTTGAGAAATTGACTTTGGTTATTGAGCCTGCATACGGTGCAATACGGTGACTGGTTTCCGAAAGTTCAACATTGGATGGCATTCCTTGAGGATCAAGGCTAATGTCATTTAAATGATAAGGGGTAACATAGGGGATAACTGCATATCCTTTTTTATTAATGCTAAGTCCTGTTGTATTGCCAACCCGTGCACCAGTAGCTTCAGGTGCATAGACCAATACCATGGTCTGAGCTTGATCCGGGCCAAATAAAATACCTTGAGAATGCGCAACCACACTTCCGTTTAAATTAATCATTTCTTGTTGATATGCATCAGACTGACTAAATGAAGCACCCACCGTTGTATAGTTAGTACGATAAGTCCCATTAATATTTACGCTTGTTTGGCCTTGGTCTTGATATGAAACTGATGAGCCATATTCAAAGCGGTTTCCAATGAAACCACTCATGCCCAAAGTTCGGTTATCTTCGGATATAGAGCTGTTAAAATTAACCGTATTTTTCTTATATTTAAGTGGAAAAGATAAAGACAACAAATATTGTGTTTCGTGTTCTGAACGTTGATTTTCTTGATCAAGTTCATGAGTAATGGCCGAAACACTGTAAGTTAGATCCTTAAATTGATTGCTATATCCAAATTGAAATTGTTGATTACGAGTGGGTTGATTCCAGTAATTAATCCATGAACCTACTAGGTAAAAATTGCCCCATTGATTTGGAAGATTTTGATTTAATGTGATCTGAAATTCACTTTTTTGTTTTCCAACTGAAAAACTATCAATATTTCGCTGTTGTAAGTCTTGAATTAAAATTGAATCTCTTAATTTCAAATAATTTTCAGTTGAGTATCGATAGGTGGCTAAAGTCAAATTGGTATTCGTTGGAGCAAATAAGCGGTTATAGCTTAAACGGTAACTTTGTCCTGTCAGTGTTGGCATTTGATCAAACTCGGCTTTTGATTGAGTTACATCAAATGCAATTGCACCAATTGGGGTAGTAAATGCACTGCCTATTAAAAAAGATTGATAATGTTCAGCTGCTTGAAAACCTGCATAGCTTGTTAAATAGTTATTAATACCTCTTTGATATTTACCTTGTAACAACCATGGTTTTAAACTGATATTGGCATCTCTGAACTGTCCCAAAGTAAAAGAATATCGGCTCATCTTTGGGCGTAGCATCTCTACGACTGAAGAATAGGGAATAGAAAATTTTTGAACTTCACCATTAGTTTCATATATGGAAATTTGTAATTCACCCCCGAAGCCTGTGGGATAAAGATCGTTAATTTCAAAACTTCCAGGTGTAACAGTTGTTTGATAAATTAAATTTCCTTGCTGGCGGACTTCAACTTTTGCATTAGTCTTTGCATAACCTCGAATTTGAGGAGCATATCCAAGCAAACTATTAGGCAGCATGCGGTCATCACTTGCTATATTAATTCCACGATAAGGTAGAGCATCGAAAAAATTACTATTGGTAAAATAATCTCCTAAAGTGACGACACTATTGAGTTTAGGAAATGCCTTTTGAGCGTATGTATTATTTGATGTGTAAGAAGAGATCTTATTCTGGATTTCGTTGTGATCTTGCCATTTCCATTGCCCAGTATGGCGTAATTGCCAGTCATAAAGATTTATACCGACATTTGTACCCATAAAAGCATGATTTGTTTCATGGTTGTTATTTACAATACGATAGGCTGAAGCATTGTAAGCAAAAAAAGCTGCGTTTATACCACGGTCCCATAAATGTGGATCGACATATCCTTGAGCATTTTTTTGTAAAGCAACTTGTGGGATCGAAATATCAATTCTTAACCGAGAACTATCAAATAAATAAAAAGCATCTTTGATCCATTCACCCAAATCATTACAAGTAGCTGAGTGAGTTGCTTCTTTATGGAGTACCTCAGGTTTGACCCCGTACTCTAAAAGCATATTTACTGTAAAACAGGTTTTTGCATTTTCATTAGAATTTGTTGTTTTAAAAAGAAACTTACGTTTGCCTAACCACAGTCCATTAATATAGACATCAAGACTATATTCACCAGGTAAAATGGGATTACCATATTTAAATCGACCAATATCAATTTTGTGTGCATTGCCTACTAAAAAATTAGTATCAAAGTCTGCTTTTAAGACATTTGCCCCAGTTATATTGTCTGAAGCATATGCAGCTAAGGGCATATTAATGGCTATAGTACATACTACATAATATGTAGTGCGCTTTTTAAAGCATATACGGGGTATGAACCATTTTGACATAGTCTTTAGGCCTATTCATGGATAGGTATTCAAATTTTAAAAATAGATAAATTACAGCCTTATTTTTTGCTCAATTCGCCCGCCGTAATCGTTTATATAAATAAAGCTCATATTGTTTATATTGTTATTTTTAAGTTTTATTTGGTCTTCAGAAAAAGGGGATAGCATTAAACCTTGTTTTAATAAGTCTATTTTTTTGCCGTTTACGTCCTGAAAAATTGAGCTAATTGTAATGTGATATGGCGTTGGGTTTTTTATAAGCAACGTTTCATCATTTTTCATCCACTGAATTTTTTCACTGGATGTATCAATAGATTCTTTTAAATTCACTGGTCGATAAAAGAATTTAATCCGTGAACGAATCGCTAATTGAAGGAAGTTATTAGGTAATACTTCATTATTGTCTTGTTTTTTACCTTCGGGTCTTGGGGGAATATCTAAGACATTAAGCCAAAAAACACTTTCTTTATTTTGATTTAACTGAGATGCATTAGGTAATGCTGTAATTCTTAAGGTTTGTCCTTTAGTCGGTTCTACGCGCGAAATAGGAGGAGTAATAATAAAAGGTACAGTTGACTCATCGGGCGTCGATTTAGCATTGCCATCATCTATCCAAGCCTGAACAAGAGAGGGTGCAGTACCATTGTTGCTGAGTTGTAAGCTCACTTCTCTAGCGTCTGATGGATATATAACGCGTGTACCATGAAGTACTATTTCGGCATGGGCTGTAGTAGCAAGTGCTACATGTAGAAAAGCCATTCCCCAAAAAAACTGACGACCACAAAAAAGCATGAGTCATATTCTCAATAATAAATAATAGATGAGATATAGCTTCTATTTAGTAATAGAAGCTGGTTTTTATTTATTGATAGATAATGGTGTATTTAACCTGTGAGGTTACAGTACCAGCAGTAGATGCACCCGTAGCATAATATTCAGCATAATAGTTAAGATCAGCATTTCCACCAGCAGAAACATTCACCCACTGTGAATTATCTTGTGCACCTGAAGCTCCTTTAGCAAGTACAGGAATTACTGCATTGTTGCTTCCTAATAACTGAATATTGACATTAGCAGCTGCACCAGATGTAGCTTGGTTTAATAAGCGACCAGTATTAAAGTCGACCGTTGCACCTGGTTCGAAATAGGTAGCAACTTTACCTGCTGATGCACAATTCGTTAAATTAATTTGAAAGGGTGTGCGGCCTGCAACATCACCAGTATTTTTTAAAGATTGAGATGATACAGTTGGTAGGTTTACAGTAAGATTTTTATCTCCTGTGTCAATCGTACATGTATTATCTGTTACTAAACCATTAATCGTTATTGTACCGTCCGCTGCTTGTGCTGCTGTAGTATTAAAAAGAGAAGTAGCCGCAATAAAAATAAATTTTTTCATGAAATCCCCGAAACGTACTCTTAAAATAGATAGATTACTTTACAGTGCTTTTATTCTGATCAAGTAATGCGCTGGAAATATAGCAGTTTTCAATTAAAAAACAAGAATTACATTATATTTTTACATATTTTGTTTGGTCATTTTTTAGTATTTAATTTGAATTAATTTTTATTTTATACCAGATGGTAAAATATTATAAATTTATTTTATTTAAAATAATTTCATACTGAGTTTAATTTAAGTAATTGAATTTAATTAAGTTAAGTTTTTCTTTAAAAAATTAATATAAATTATATATTTTTATTATATTTAAGTATTTGTTTTTTATAGACAAACTTCATTTGTTAGTATTATATAAATATATTTATTTTTTTAAGAATTTTTTAAGGTTTAATTCCTAGTGTTTTAGTTGTAATTCAATAAAACATCGTCTGGAGTTTGTTTCCATGAACAGCATGAAATATAGTTATAAACCAAATTACTTTTTCTTTGCCCATAAATTAGTCTTATTTTTAAGAGACTATTTACTTCATCATCCTACAGAACAAAACGCGACGTTTAATTTACAAACAATTTACGATGTTTTTAGTCATGACTTAGCGTCTAGTACAACCAATTTAGAGGGCATTCTAAATATTGCTGATGAGTATGTATTAGAAACTGAGGAAGGGTTATTGCCTTTGATTAGTCGACATTCGATTAATTTAAAGAATCATGTACTTTCTTTAGAGTTCTCACCTAAAGCGCTTACGAGCTTGTTGTCTGGACATTCACTTGTAAATCCTAAAGCGGCATAAGGAAATTTCTTTTAAGCTCTGAATATCTCCTATAAAATTTACCAAGTTTTTTTATTAGAGTTATTCATGAGCAAAGACTATAAAGCTTTGACTTATATCGCGGATGAAAATATTTCAGATACCATTCTATGGCTTTTAAACCATCAAGATGTTTTTGAAACTTTTCACTTTGATGTGTTAAGCCAAGAATTATCAGTTACACATGCTGCAGGAAGGGATATCATTCGAGTTGGAACTTTTCTGAATGCGAGTTACGGAATATTAGTAACCTCTATATAAATGAAAAAAGCCCTGAATAATCAGGGCTTTTTAATATGTTTAGCTGCCTTAAGCACTCATTGCATCTACTGACAAATCAGAAACTGTAGGTTTTGGTTTTTCAGCAGTTAAACCTAGTTTGTTAAATAATGCTTGGTCTTTACCTTCGCCTGCATTTGGAGTGGTAAGCAATTTATCACCAGAGAACAGAGAGTTTGCACCAGCCATAAATGCTAGAGCTTGATCTGAATCACTTAAAGATTCACGACCAGCGGATAAACGAATATAGCTATGTGGCATAACAATACGTGCTACAGCAATTGTACGAATCCACTCGATAACGTCTAGTTTTTCAACATCAGCTAATGGAGTGCCTTCAATTGGAACAAGCATGTTAATTGGCACAGATTCTGGATGAATAGGTAAGGTAGCTAATTCATGTAACAAACCGATACGGTCTTCACGGCTTTCACCTAAACCTACAATACCGCCACTACATACTTTCATGCCAGCTTGACGAACATAATCAAGTGTATTTAAACGATCATCAAAAGTACGGGTACTAATAATATGAGAATAGTACTCACGAGACGTATCAAGGTTATGGTTGTAGTAATCTAAACCAGCATCTTTTAAACGTTCTGCTTGAGATTGGTTAAGCATACCTAAAGTCATGCAGGTTTCCATACCTAATGCTTTAACTTCGCGCACCATTTCTAGTACATACGGCATATCGCGCTCATGTGGGTTGCGCCAAGCAGCACCCATACAAAAACGAGATGAACCCGAATCCTTTGCAGCTTTTGCTTCGCTAATCACTTTTTCAACAGCAATACGTTTTTCTGCTTCTAGTTTTGATTCGTAATGTGCCGATTGTGAGCAGTATTTGCAATCTTCAGGACATTTACCCGTTTTAATCGATAAAAGGGTACTGACCTGAATTGTATTGGCAGTGAAGTGCTCACGATGTACTTGCTGAGCCTTGAAAACTAAATCCAAAAAAGGTTGTTCATATAAAGCTTGGATTTCTTCACGATTCCAATCATTACGTAGAGTCATTGTCATATCCA
>Ga0157359_1000148_pt1 | contig 22236 bp, 23 predicted proteins | sample AttcapACBM3_FD_111482 | JGI IMG/M metagenome (GOLD analysis project Ga0157359, IMG submission 111482) | Fungus gardens microbial communities from leaf cutter ant in Botucatu, State of São Paulo, Brazil - Atta capiguara ACBM3 | ecosystem: Host-associated > Fungi > Mycelium > Unclassified ...
CTACTCAATGCCCCATCCATCTTGGGGCCGTAGCGCTGGAAAGAAGTTAATATAAGCATGCCGTAGAAGATTCCAACCCCCAGTACGGCAGATACGAAAACCCGAAAGGCCAGTTCAGTATGAGGAGGAACAAGGAACTGGAGCGGTGGATTTGCATCGCATCGCCACATAAATGCCATAATGCAAAATAAGAACGCAACGATAGACCTGATATGACTTAGAAGGTGCTGTAAAGAATGAATGTGAAATATACCAAGATAACCAAACAGCGGGCAAGGACAACATGACTCCCACACTCCAAAGAGACGAACGCGGATTCTGCGCTTCCTGTGATTTGTTAGACCTCACCATGTACTGGGGATGTGACTCACGAAAGCCCACTCGATTGCGATAGAAGGCTTACGCATCCGTGAAAACTGGATAATGAAGGCGCAGCCATAAAGCAGGCTGACGAGAGCAGAGATTAGGGACCAAAATGCAAGGTACCGTGTCACAGGGTCATTGCTCGCTCCAGTTACCTGGAACATGGTCAATATACCGCTGGCATATACTTGAGTCACTTCTCATTTTGATAATAATAAATTACTCACGGGACCAATAAAGCTGAGACGATATTCAACGTTCTCCATTCTTCCAGTAGGTCATCTATGAAGCAACTCCATCGAATAGTCAATTGTCGATAAGCAGGCGGAAGAGATTCCGGGTCTACAATACTTGGAGACGAATGTTGCCCGAGGTCAAGTATTTTAGTTTGGAAATCATTTCCACATGTCACATTCAATTCAACAGCCAGATCCAGGATTTCCTTCAGAGCCATGTTGGCATCTCTCGACAGCCGATCGACTCTATTGAAGTAATGGGACGGAAGATAGAGAAGAAATGGCATATAGATCTGACTGGATAATGTGTCAGCCAGGAACGCTAATATAGAATCTCTACAACTCGATGAACGAGGAAGAGCCTGGGCTTCCTCATCAGTGGTATTCTCAGAAACCTCTGAATCAGCATGCTCGAGCAAGCTTTCCGATCGATGAGGAATTCGCTGGGCCAACGGAATCGTCTGCAATTGTTTAGTCTTGGCATGATGACGGCATCGATGGCGCCTCGATCCGCGAAAACTTCCTCCATGAAGCTCAAAGTTATAGGAACCCTGAAAGAATGGCATGCTTTAGAGTTGTCGGTTTAACACGAGTACTACAAATAAACCCAATGTCAGCATGCGTGCTGTGCGGTGCGGCGAGTGAGCGACAATAAACATGCTCTCCACGTGATATGTTTTTTTTCTTTTCTTTCTCTATTTAAGTAATTACGTTGTAGTTACCATGGTCTACCAATTGTTGATTTCAAAAAAAATGTAGGAGACATAATACTACACTATGTAGTAGACAACTATAATACAACTATGTAATGCCACCTTGGAAACAAAATGCACCTGGGTTAAACTCGAGAAACATGATAACATCTTTGAGGGATTCCTGTTTAGGGTTCCATGACTTTGTCAAAGTATAACATGCACAATCATGTAAAATATGTGTCCTTGTTTCGATAGGAATATTGCCACATGGGCATGCAACAGACTCGTTGGGGAAGAATCATTGTCTATATTTCAACCAGGCACCTTCCTTGGAGTAAGTAGGGCAAACGGGTTGCTTATCATCATTGTTTAAGTCAAGGAAACTTCTTCCCTTGTAGTCAGATGCTTGATGTACTTATCTGCCATTTGTGGATGATAGAATCACACTCTACTTTTTTTGCTGAACTCCCATGATGATTTTCTGGGAAAAATAAGATCTATCTTGTTTCAACTCTTTGTTGACCAATAAATGAGGTGGCCACTTGTTGCTACTATGTCAGTCCCAGAATGAAATTGAGTTACTAGAGTTCTTTTGGAAGAATCCTCTAAGGTCACTAAATATGGTGATAGAGTGCAGTTGATAGGGATGATTAGATGTATCAAAGATTCATTTAGCAGCAGGAATAGCATCAGTGATAATGATAATATGTGCAGTGTTTTGCATTTGAATTGCTCAATTAATCCTACACCTAATGGCAAAGAGTTCTGCTTTAGTAGACATTACATTCATTGCATGATAAACAGTTTTTGTGATAATGTCTTGACCTCAGTGAATGTGAGAGACCAATGTAGTGATATTGGTTTTGATACCAGTATCCAAAATGATGAGAACTATGTCTTAGTCAATGAGGGAATTCTTGTAAATATTATCAAGTTTGATATAATACAAAAGCTAGGTGAAAGTTCTTTATTTAAACTATCAAAAGTAGGAAATACTTTATTCAAGTCGGTGTCCACTATAGAACTCTTGATCTTCAATTGTTACTTGGCTGTAAAATGAGACATGGACCATGTGGTGAGGTTTGGCCTTCTTGGAATGATGTTTGTCCAAGAGAAAATTGATCACATGCTGTTTGGGAAAACTCATGTAAGCCTGCTACTTATCTGAGTTCCCATAATCAGCATAAATACTACCAGTTAGCTGAAAATTATAAGCTTTCAGTTGAATTACCTTTTGGCATAGTTGGTTTGGTGCTGGCAGTCCAACTATATTACAACTCACAACATATAGATGATGTCAACTAATGATCTTGTTGAGATGGAAATAGATAGGATGAGGCTAGCTATAGCTTTTACTCCTCATGTCAGTGAGATGTAAAACACTCTTGTAATCCATAAAGCTGCTCTTCTCTACATTTTCTTCAATTCCTTGAGTGGCTGATAAAGTGGTGCTCCTTTGAAATACTAGAGCTGAAATCTATATAATGCAATGAGAAGAATACACATTCTGTAGAATAGTTGTTTGTGTGTCAGTGATAATCCTCTTGTAAAATTGCCCAACATTTTCATGCTCTTGATTGTGGACAGAGCTTTGTTAGCATAATAATAAATGTGTTGACAAAATGAGAGCTTCTTGTCAAAGAAGAATTCCAAATAACACCATATATCTTTCAGATAAAGAATAAGACCTTCTAAAGAACATAAATGTAGGTTGATTTTCTTTGTCAATCTTGAGAAGTGAAACACTTTCAATTTGTCATGTTTGATAACCAGACCAAACTGGCTAAATAAGGATGAGATGATATCATAACTACAGAAAAGGTTTGTGTTAGATTTTTCATGGCTCTTCTCTTGAGAAATAAAGAATCAATCATTAAAAAATAAAAGAATCAAAACTGGAATGGAAGTTAAGAGATTTTTGATCTTTTTTCAAATATATGGAAAATGAACACAATATCAAGAGCTGAGAGAATAGGTAAAAGTGCAGATCACTGACTCATACCTATGTCAACCTTGAAAAATGTAGAAACAAAACTGTTCCAAATATATTGAGTCTGTCTGTTGATGATTGAGAGAGAGGAAAGATTGTGCAATATCAAGCACAAGAATGCTCATGTAAAGATCTTTAATCTATTCTGCTTGTATGAGATGTATAAGGTAAATACTAGTATCTGTCATTGATTGTTATTTGATATCTTCCATTTGATTTGGATGGATGAAGTTCAAAGTAGTAGAGTGGACTTGAAGTCTACTGCTTATGACTTTCTTAATAAGCTTTCCTAGTGTATTAAGAAGAATAATAGGTTGAAATATTTTGGGATTATTATATGATAGCTTATTAAACTTCAGAATAATAATTTATTATCATTAACTAATGCTTTGAAATGTCTCCAAGAGACATAGTAAGAACCCAGAGTAGATGAACTGCTATATTTATTGATAGCATTGACAAACTTGGCAATGAAAAACAGAGGCTATTTCACTTGTTGATGCTATAGAACTTTGACTAAAATATAAATATTGATTGGTCTATCTTGAGCTACATTATAGGATTGATGCAGAGCTTGCCACAATTCATCCAAATTATTACACTGTTGCCTATTGTACTTGATGGCTTTCATAGCTGGTAGTTTGGGTTTCTTGATCCAATTCATTAGATCTCATGGTCTTTTGTTAGTTGATGCAATTTCTTGAATTCTGTTGTCAAAGAAATTTTGTTTTAGCTATTTTGACTGTTTTTCATTTTTGGAATATTTATACTAAAGTTCCTTCATAGTAAAAGCAAAATCTTGAGTTAATTCTTCAAGCATTTCTTGATTGATGATATTCAATATGCTGATACAACTTATTCTGTTCCTCAGTTCATTAACAAACTCTCTTTCTTCTTTGCTATTCTTGACAATAGCTTTCTTCTTTTCCTAGATAAATTCTTTCTTGATAATAGTGCATATCAATAACAAGACATGATCTGATGGACTTTGTAAATCCAGTGAGATTGTATGATTGTTAAATTTTTCTGCATTTGCATAGAGAAACTTTAGATCTAGAACCAAATTTGATTCTTGAGAGTTATCTTTGTATTAGATAGGTACTTGATTCATAGACAATAATAGTTCTAGATTAAAACTGTCAGCTATTTCTCTAAGAATATCCACATATATTAAATGATACAAATAAGAGAGGTTCCAATCATTGTCTCTAATATTGAAATTTCCTGTCATAATTAAGATATTATTCAAGTTTATGTTAGTATCCTTTAAAAATGTCTTTTCTGAACAAGAAATATAATCTCATCAGCTTGATATTGATGTAAGTAAGAATCCTTGGATAATCATTCTCAATATGCAATGATCTTGTGAACAATATCTACAATAGATGATGGGGAGCTCTTACAATCATTTCTCCTTCTTCAGACATGGAGCCCAGGATACTATGGATAATTGACCAGTGAGGTTCTTGAATGAAAATAATATTGAAATTTTTGTCATTTTCTAATATAATGTCAGTAAGAAGCCTGTTCTTATGAACATTTTGTGAAAAAAATTTTAGGGATTTTAAAATCATAGTCTTACCCTGCTTATAGCTGAGAAAATCAAGTTTTCTTTGATTTCTTGGAGCTCTTGTGATTTTTTGTTGTACTAGTCTCAGTTGAATCTGTGTTTCCAAAATAGACAGTTGTTATTGTCCACCTGGTAATTGCTCTTACAATTAACATATTTAAAAGAGTGAGTATAGGATTTTTCTTTCTTTGTTTCAAGTCTTAAGGAATTTGTCTTGAAATTGGCTTTGCAATACCACACCATTTCTCTATAGTGTTTGAGTTTATGTGGCCCATTGTATTTTTAACATTTTGATCCATGTGTGTGATATATATATGTGGTATGACCCTACTTCCATCAGTTCTTACTCTCAGGAATACCTAGATTTATATTTGTTTCTCTGATTGTGGCAATATATCATATGCAAGTCTGCCCGTCCTGAAATTACATCCCCGTGGTGATATTATCTCCAAATTATACAAGCCTGCCTTTCTCACAACACGTCTTATGACAGTGCTGCAACCATCTAGGTATTCTGTCTTCCATAGCAGAGATACTCCTATTTGACTTGGTCTTCCATGATAGAGTTATCCCTGTCAGTGTCTCAACACTGAAACCCCGAGCATCTCCTATAATATCTGTTTGTATATAAGACTAGTAGTTACACTGCAATTCGCTAGTCTGATAATCAACAAAGATAATTCTTATTGAACTTGATCTCCAGTGTTCAATGGCGACATACCAAATCAGCACTCACTCCCATCTCAGACTTCTCTCTATTATCTGAAGTTACAACTACATGGCAGACAGATGATGTAGCACATAAGCTGAAGCCAAGGTCATTCCACAAGTCTGCACATCTCCAAGTCCATTTTGCAGACTTCCACCCTAGTGTGAACCATGCCTAACACAATATGATATTCTATGCTAAAGTATCTATTGATAAGACATTTCACTTTTATTCCAGTTTGAGAATTCCAAATGTCAATACCATAGCTATGTCAGATTTGAGAGAGGCTTTGATTATGTAAGAGTATAAAGCCAAAACCATATTGCCAAAAATATGAATGCTCTTGATCACTCTTTTGTTAATGTTTGATGTGATAGGGAGATTAGTATCTTCAATGAAATATGGAACACCTAAAATCTTGAGGTATGACTTTAATTGTAGGAGCCTTGGGCTTATGACATTATTCAAATCAACATTATTTAGTTCCTTCATATATTTCTCCACTATGTTTAAATCCAAGGAGGCAGCTACCTTGTTGGTTGTAATGATGATCTCTCTGTTATTAGAACAGATATAATCAGCAGAGATATCAGATTTCACCTCTTTAAATGCCTTGTTAATATTAGCAATATGTGCATTGGTTTGTGTGATGATTCTCTCAGCATTATTCATACTCATAAGAATAATGATTTATTTCCTTGATAGGTTTTTAGTCATTATATTGACCTTGGATTTACCTTTCTAGTTTATGTTGCTCATCATGTTGTGTATTTCCATAACCTTGTTAGACAAGAGCTTAGAGAAAGCATTTCTAATTTTGATGATCTCCTTGATGTTATCTTTGAAGGCCTGTACATATAATCAGTTGTTGGCATTAGAAGCCAAATTCAATGACTGGTTTTTCTTAAAGAACTTAAATTTAGCCAAAATACTTTTGCTTAGCCTAGGAGAGACAGGCAGAGAAATTCACAAGATATTAGCTTACCTTCTCTTTGCCAGTTTGTTGATGGTGGTGTTCTTGACAGATACCTTTTTGTTAGAATTGCAAAAAGTAGACTTCATTTATTTTCTTTTTCTTTTTCTTTTTTGTTTTCTTTTTCATTTTAATTTATTTTCTATATTGGAACCTAGGGTTATGGTTTATAGTGATGTCACAAGTCACCTTCACAAACTGTCACACTATGATGCTATCACAGTCACCTCATCACACAATCATATGACACAATAGAAGAAGATAGAAGCTTCTGGAACAATGGCATTATGCAATATGCTATATATATGTTGACCTTAAGCAAAACACATGGTCATTTAGAGTAGGCTAGAGTAGTAGAGCACAGACTATTATTTTTAGTATATAAGATAAAGAAGTCTGTACAAAGTTCTCTATTGAATTCTCTTGTATTAACTTAATACAAGGTTCTTGTTCTTGATTCACTCTAAGGTCTTGAGTTTGTAACACTTTTTGAACTGCAAAGACATGTTCTCCTTATAAGAAGTAAGTTTGTCTTATCTAGACTCATATATTACAGACAAAAATTTCCAAATTACAAATCTAAATTCCATAATTTGCAGTATATTCTTAGCTATCCTGTTTTCTAATGGGTGTTATTTGATAAATACCACCATTCTAAGAAGAGAACATATAATGTTCTTAGTATCACCTTCTAAGTACTTGTCTACTCCAAATAGGAAAATAGAGCAAAAATTACCATACCATAATTGTAGGTCTGCAGGTTAATTGATCTAGTATGGAATAATCAAAGGGTCCAGGCCTTGAAATGTATTTTTATAATTCATTTCCACTGCATGAGGTATGTGCATAGGCTTGACTATAGGCTCTATACTCACAGTGTCTGGTATTACCTCCTTCAAGATTATATAGGATAGAGAGGGACCTTTGCTCTCTCTATTTTCAACTTGTTCAGCCTAAGTCATATTGTCAGCTTGAGCTTGTACTCAATCCACATAATCTATGGATAAAATAGTGGAATTAACAAATGTTTTCTTAGAACTGTTGAGGCTAGGAGAAGTTGTACAACCTCTAGGAAAATCAGTTTCCATATTCATTGCATACTATTTGGCCAAGCTGCATAGGTTGTTATGAGATTTCAGTGTAAAAGGATTCAATGTATTTGCTGATTCTCTTATGAGCACTACCATACAAGATGGTGGTAAGAGAGAAAGAAGTAATATTCACATAAGTCATTATTGTTTATTCCTATTTTCTATACTGTAACAAGCAAACTAGTGCTAAGACACAGTGAGCATTTCAAGTGATTATGCCCTCTCAGCAGTGTAATATCTACATTTGTAAGATAAAATCAAATCATAATTGAGAGGTGAAATATGGAGATGTCTGGTTGAGGGAAATGTTAGAGCAGGTCAGATGTTGACTGTGAAAATGGGCAAAGCTAATGGTATTGAATAATAGACATCAGCTAGAAGAGAAATATTAACATAATTATAAAGAGTATAAAAAACATAGTGAAGAAATGGTAGTCATGACTTGATATGATATGCTGGTCTAATATTGGTTCTCCTCAGGATTCTCCATATCATGTTCAGTAGATAGGGGGTCTTTGATAGTAGGTGACTTCCATCTAGGTGGGCCTGTTCCATTCTTGGTGAATACACCTGATCATTAAAGTTAAAGATAGTAGACTCTAACTATTTTCAATTCTTTTCTCATTTCTATTTTATTTTCCTTTACTTTTACTTTTTATTCTGGAACTTGGGACTAGAGGTTAGTATGACATCACACATCACAGTCACAGTCACAGGATTATGTGATCTAAAGAAAAGGGACCTAGAACAAAGAATATCATATTACATGGCAATAGTATAATGACCTTATAGCAAATATATATACTTTAGGGTAGGCTAGGGTAGTGTGTACACAAACTATGATCTGTGGTATATAAATAGATTAGTTTATACTTAGAATTCTATTAAGTTCTCTTATGTAAACCCTATACAAGATTTCTTTCTCTAATCAACACTAAGGTTATTAAATTATAACATTGATCTCTTAGGGAATTTGCTTAGAGTAGCTATGCCTTGTTTGGTCCCAAATATATCTAGTATATATTGAGCTTGAAACATTATGGAGGATTTGACAATAGTTCTTGTATCAAGAACATATGTGAATGATATACTCCTATGTTTGTAGTTTCTTTCTACAAGAACAGAATATGTTTTCTGAGAGGACTGTGAATTGGTAGTGGTCTCCAAAGTAGCCATAGTCTGTTCTACATTAAATAAGGTGACCAAAGATTTCTCTTTGGTTATATAAGGCTTAAAAATAGGAGGTAGATTGAAGAGACAAAGAGTTATAGTTTACAGGAGCATATTGTCCACTCTGGAGTCAATTTCTCCATATCAATTTCTATTTGGTAAGGGTGTATTCATTTACCCAATGGATTGCTGAAGTGGTTGTAGTATTAAATTGGCTCTAGATTTTTATAGCTTTTTTGGCTAGTTTGTCAGCTTTCTCATTTCCTCTGATTTTGATATGACTAGAAGACTAGGAAATAGAGAGGCAGTGGTGTGGTAAGGAGTTGAGCTAGCTGAGAGCATTTCAGTAGAAAATGTATACTATAAGCTAGTCTTGTTAGAGCTTGGGGTTAAAGACTAAGAATATGGCTAAGATGATGTCAGCATATAGCTAGATGTGGTGAATCTCAGAATGGTAGTTTGCAAAGAGGATAGATTCTAATAGGCTAGTTACAAGTCTTGTGAGCTCTACATCATAGACTTCAGCTAAACCTCTAAGGCTAAGTTTTTGTTAGAAGACTTCTCTTTCAAGATGGTACTCTACTATTGCTAATCCAACTTAGCAGAATCAGTTGTGGAAGGAGATTTGGGAGCTATCAGAGTAAGTGAGAAGTATTTCTGAGCAGCAGCATGTTTGGTAAACAAATCTGTTATGATAGACTATTATTTTGTCTTTATCAGTGGTAAGTTGGTGTATTGTGAAACATTTACCATAGTCTAGCCATGTTTTTTGCTATGGAGGGAGAAGAAAAGAGAAAATGTATTTATAGAATAGTGAGATAAGCATGGCTATTTTTTGTAATCGAGTTGATTTGAACTCATAGTTGTGTTTAGTAGGAAGAAGAGAAGAATTTGAGGTAGCCTGTCTATTGTGCTAGTTGTTAGATAGTCATTAGAGGATAGAGTCATTAATACTAAGTTTGTTAAAATATATAGCAGTATGTCTAGTAAGAGAGTCAAAGTATATGCTGAGAGAAGGAATAGAAGCTTCTAGTTCTAATACATAGATAGGAGTGGTGCTGAAGGCTATATAGATGAGACAAAGTGCTCTATTTTGGACTTTAGTATTTGGGTATGTATTTGTTTGCCTGTTCACCAAGCAGTGCTAATGTATGTGATAATAGAAAAAATACATATATAGTAGAGGAAACAGAGGTGGTAGTATAAAAGACCATAGATAGTGTTTGCTAGCATTGAGATACTATAAGTCTGGATAGACTTCACTTAACTCAAATACCAAATACTGAGTACTCAAGGCTATGATGCTTAATATAAGAGTAAGTATATGATAATAAAGTAAGTCCTTACCATGTAAGAGTAAGATTATTTAGGTAATTATGTAATACATAATCAATAATATTGCTAGATGAGAATAGAAAAAATATAGTCTGACAATAAAATTACACTAAAAGACTGAAGCTAAATATTAAGTGGTAATTTCCATGATTACAAATAGTATTCTCAGTCTTTGCTGTCATTTTGGTGACATAATAATTAAAGAGAAGTTTGTGATTGAAGTGGACTTCTAACTAGCAGACTGTTAGATCTACTATTATTCCAGAAGTAAAGCCATTATAGCCATTGGTCTACCAATTGGTAAGTCTTTGCAAGTATAAAGTTGTTGGTATCTAATGAAAAAGATGAGATGATTAGCTTTCTATTATCTATATATATAAGAATAGAGACATGAATGAAGTGGTTATAGGCATAGTTTTCTGAAATCACAATAGAGTTAGCTAGTATTTCAAAAATATTAAGTAGGCCTACTAAGTAAAAGAAGGCAAGAATAGAAAAGATAGGAAATCCTTGTGGAATGTTGTTCTTGACTAGTTTCATTTATTTTTATATGCCACCAAGATATATTGTTGTCTCTTAGTTAGAGAGGAAATTTGCTGTTTACTTTACTAATTCAAGAGAAATACAGTATATTTTCATCTTACTGAGAAAATTTTTGTAGTTAACAAAGTCAAAGTAATCTTTAATATTAAAAGTTAGTATAGAGGTAACTAGACTATGGTTCCACAAGTTGTGAACATTATATACAAATATAAAAATAGCATTTGAAATAAAAGAGTTGGCTCTGGCTCTGAATTGAGAATCTAAGACAAGGTTGTATTAACTTACTAGGTAAGTCAGTCTGCAGACTACTACTTGTTTAAGTAGTTTTCCTATATACTTGAGAAGTATAATAAAATGGTATACTCTAGGTTGGATATAGTCAGGTTTGTTAGGCTTTTTAAGTACTACTATAATTGTCCCTCACCATTGTAAAGGGTGGTATTCATTAGTGAGACTCTATCAGATAAGTATTATAAATGACTTTCTCAAATGGGATTTTTTTGTTCTGTCTATATGATAGATCAGCTTTGATGAGATCAGAGAGGGAGAGAGACTCTTAATAAAGGGCTGACATGAGGGTTTTGCATTTTCCTTTGTATATGATAGCAGGAGACAGTCCTGGACCTCTTGATATTGTTATAATATAATAGTTTATATATCCTATTGTTTATTAAAAGAAATTTCATATCTTGTCTGCTACTGCTTTTTCCAGAGTTTTGTTAGTTTATATTCTCTTTATATATCAGACTTGTCTCTTAAAAAGATTGCATATTCATTTTATTAGATGCAGGTAGCTATTTTGGTAAGAGTCTTATTCTATTATGGTTTGGCTGTTAGACTAGGATTCCACTTCTTTGCTGCTTATTTGTTAGTGAGTATTATTTACTGTTATAAGAGCTGACACTGCATTTTTGAGGTTAGTGGTAAATATATTACTATTAGTGTCCATTAGTATGTTCAGGGGCCCTCAGAGATATTCCAGAATTTCCACAAAAGCTATAAACCATAATTTACTGTTAGTATCCTTCATGTTGTATCCATTTCTATAATAGTTATTGATAGTGATCATATTATTGAATAGTGTCCACTGAACAGCTAGATAGTCAGAGTTAAATGCAAACTCAGGTTTGATTGACCATTTAGATAGAATTACACATTGGGTAGCTAGACTGTTTGCAAAGATAAGGTTGAGAACTGAGGGGATTCCTTAGAAAGTATGGGAAATATAAGTATGTTAGCCAGGAATATTTATGAGTAAGTAACCATAAGTTATAAGCCAGTTTACCATACAGTCTGTTTCTATACTGTGGTTAATGTTTGGAGAAGATGACTATAGGTAATAGTATATATTCCAGCTATCCATGATAATAGTTGGCTGATTATAAGGCAGGAGAATGGTGCAAAAACAGACAGTGCTGCATTTATTATATCATTTGTGGTTATTATATAGGTTTACAATAGTAACAGTTAAATTATCTTAGTAACTTATGTTTAAGATTTGAATATCCTAGTCTTAAGCAAGATCTGAGTAAAATACCACTTCTATGTCAGAACAAGATTGAAAATAGACTATAATACATGGTAGAGAACCATCTGTTCTTTGTGTTATGATGGGTAGAATTAGAGTTCATGTTCTATGACTTACTAGCTCTTTAGTACTATTAGATGAGATCTGGGCCTACCATGGTTTCTGAAGGAGAAGGTCAGCATCATTGAAGCATAGATTAAGGAGGTCATGGATGGCACTCTCTTTCTTGTTACAACTAAGTTGAATAATCTTTATAGTTGATGATAGGAGAATAGAAGGTAGTATATATATACTATTCATTTAGAAAGAGTTTTCTACATGTTTGCAAGGGCTTGTTGAACAGTTTCTTCAGTTATCCTGTTCAGATTTCTTTGCTGAATGCTCTAGAGAATGTTCTCAACTGAGGATAGTGCCCATTAGTGGGCTGTATTAGTTGTTGTTGTTGAAAAATGTTGGAATAAAGGTCAAGTTGTACCCAGATAGGAGTTTAGCACTCTTGGATTTGGGCCTTGACTTTGTCTTATCTTGTGGGTTGCCAACATGTTCAAGAAATTTCAGACAGCATGTCCAATTTGCTAGGTAGGTAGTTTCCTCAATACTTGCATATTTGCAGTTTATGCATGACACATTTGTAAAATGGTTGGCTCTTGCATTCTGGTCAACTTACATGTCTGCAATCATCTATAGTAGGGGCTAGAGGATCATGATAATGTGATTCCTTGTGTTCTTCACCACAGATCTTGCATTGAAGAGGTTGTTGGCAGTTGTGCTGCAGTGGTTGAGATGCTAGCACTAGTAACATTAGGTGGTAGGTAGGCAGTCTGCTCATTCACAAGTGGTTGCTAGTCTGCCAAAGATAGCCATGGTTTTAGCTGTTCTGAGAAAGTGAGCATGTTGATCAAAGGAGTCTACTATGAAGACAACAGAGGAGTAGGGTTGATTAGTCAGTTCATTTTCTAGTCAGACCCACCAGAGTAGCATTACTATATTAAGGGTTGTATATTCTGAGTTCACTTTGCAGAGGTGTTAGTGTATCATCTGTGGCGATGTATATGCCTGGGCTATTGCAGTCAAATGTACCTGTTCTGACATTCCAGATTTCTACCTTGAACCACTTCTTGTCCTCTCTAACTTGTCCATTGCTGTCTGAGGCTATGACATTTGGGAGTTCAGAGGCAAAGGGGAGGATTGCAGCAGCAGTCTAGTCAGTTCTGGTGAATATAATACAGTTTTTCTGGGTATTCCACTTGATTGCTGTGATTTTGAGATCAGGCAGAGCACTTTTGGAGATGAGGGATATATTGATGTCCTGAACTATAGTTGCTTTGTCTCTTCTGGAGTTAGAGGGTGGAATGAAGTCAATGACAATGACCAGACATATTGGATAGTGGGCCTTGCTTAGGTTGGTTAGTGCTTTGGGCCAGAGAGCAGTAGTTGTGGGTTAGCTAGTCTTCTAGCTCATAGTGGCATCAGCATAGGACTTAGTATAGGTGTTTTCCAGGTTTTGGGTGCTTGCACTCAGGCCTGGGCTTGGAGATTGGTTCTGGGATAGTTGTTATTGGTTGACTTTGACTGCTATTCACTTGACTTCTTTGGTAAGAGACCTTAGGGCCTCTGAGATCAGAGAGTCTTAGTGTATGGTAGTGGGGTTCTGTTGGCCTGTTATAATTTTATATAAGTTAGCTGCAAGAACTGGAATGTGATTGTTTATAACAAAGTTTTTGCCTGTTAGCATAAACAATTTCTTGGTCATTGTGATGGCATCTTGTAAGTATAGTGAGGGGACTGTTGAACATGTTAGACCCAACTCTGATGTGTTCCTGTTCACTGACATCCAGAATCATATCTGTATCTGACACCCATTTTCTGTATCTTTTAATCTTAGAGGTATTAGAAGTAATAGGCTTTATGAATAGCATTAGGAGGGTAGTGTGTATGTAGGTTGCTGGTCTGGTCTGGCATGAGTTCACTTGTGTTGGTGATTCTCTCAAGCCCTGTGTTATTTTATGATTGCTTGGTAGTAGTATATTGGGAGAACAGTATGCACTGAGTGCGTCTCACATACCTCTAGCATACATTCTTGTAAGGTACTATGACTTAATTAATGTCATGGTAGCAGGAAGTGGCATGATGATGTAATATGTTGATTCATATTGGTATGTAACAATGTCTCCCAAAACACACCTTCTGCAAATACAACAATAATGAATAAGATGTTAAGATCGTCAAAGGTGGACTTTGTTCATTTTTATTTTCTTTCTCTTTTTCTTTTATTTTCTATTTTCTATTTTTAGAACAACCTAGGTTAGGGGTTATCAGTCACGCTGTCACATCAGTCACAACTTGATGGCATAGTCACGAGACTGATCATGGGATCTAGGAGAATGAAGTAGAAGGAACTAGAACAAAGTGACGTCATACAACATGGACACCACATGTTGGCCTCATGTATTACTTATGGTTATTTAGGGTAGGGTGCACAGTAGTTAGCACGGACCATGGGAATTAGTATATAAGGTAGATTACTTTGTACTTGGAACTCTATCAAGTTCTCTTGTGCTACTCAATACAAGAGTTGTTCTATTGTCCAACTCTAAGGACATTAGCTCATAACATAAGAGCTGAAAAGTACAGGATGTACAGTGAGCTTCAATGTAACTGTACTTATAAGGGAGACTGGAGCAATTATGCAATGTTGAATATACCCAGCAGCCCTCAATCATAGGTAGCTCATGAATATCTCAGTAACTCAGATAACCTATATTGTTCAAGAACTTCAAAGAAGAGGCAGAGAAACCCAGTTTACAGCAAGTGTCTAAAGGTTGATGATAAAATCTGAGAATGAAACTGAAGTAGTGAGTGATGATATAAGATATACCCTAGTTGATATTCGAGACCTGAGTTAGTCCATTATAAATATAAAGCTCTATGGACTTCATATACTGTTAGAAGTGATCTTCTTAGTCTTATCATAGTTGGTATAGATATGATTGTATTTCACACATGTATAGTTGTCCACAGGTGAGCCACTTACTCTTTTCAATTTAGTCATTTACAGTTGTCCACAGTTCACTGAGTGACTCCTGAGTTATCAGAGTGATTTCTAAGGTTGCTATGATCCATTATTGATTACCTGTACTCTGATTTTATCATATGTTGCTTTTCATCTGTTCTTCAGAGCACCTTACCACATAAGCTGTTTTCTTGCTAATGAGTGGTTCTATCTCAATACATTATAACAGTAGGTAATGTCAAGTTGCTAATGAGATTAAAACATAGCGATAGTGAATAGAGCTTGTGTGGTATATGGTAATACCACTAACTAAATTAAAAGAAAGAAAGATATGGAGACAAAGGAACAATAGAAGGATACATATTTTTTCTGTTCTAAATTAGTCCTACTTTCCAACGATTTATCATGGATGAATCCACTCCATTTGATCTCACTCTAGCTATTTTTGTCATTGATTTCTAATCTACTAAATATATAGACCTGCAGAATAGTGATATGCTTTGTATGATATTCATTTCTTGTTAGAACAAGGCATGGACATTGAGTAGTCCCTGATATCCAAGGTGTAAGATAAATATAAATGTCCCTTATAAGTGTCTAATGGATCTTGAAAACACCTTTCATGGAACAAAAATCCCAATTGAATACTTCTAAGAAGGGTTTGTTTCATCACAAGTATACAAATCAAAGCATATATATCAATGACGTTTAATACTGACATCTAATATTTCTCTCTATCTTGTATCTAGTACATGTACTCTCTTCCCTCTCAAATACGTCACTGCAGAAACCTTGTATAATCACATATTAAGTCTTAATCTAGTGGTTCCTACTTCCTTTGTAGATGATATCATACAACTTTTGCCTTACAAAATAATCAAAGTTGCTGAGGAAATATAAAATATATAATCAGATCCAAAGGGCATATAATCTGTTGTAAGCCTTGTCCCAGTCCATGAGAGCACCTTCATCACAAAGTTGGTCCAGCTTCATTTGACTATATACCTATAGCTTGTGTGACAAGCATTGTGTACTGCAATAGGTACTAAGATGTAGTGGTAATATATATAGTGGTATTCTATGGGCTTTTAGGATAGCCTGCCATATCCATACTTCAGGCAGTGCTTGTATCTGGTTGATAGACAGATGAATGGAAGTTGTAGTTGGAAAAAAGATCAGACTATGAGGCTGGCTACATTATTTTTACTTTATTGTTCACTTCTATACAATTGAACATGGCATCCAATGCAGCTCTACCATTCTCTGAAATTATGATTGCTAGAGTAAGTAGCTCATTGCTTCTTTCCTCCTAACCACCATCTTACATGATAGCATCCATAAGAGTATTAGTGAATAAACAAATTTCTTGTTCTTCAGCTATTCATTTCAACTCTATAATATCACTTCTCACTTCTCTCTTCCAACATGGAGATGGATGTCAGTGTTAACAGTATCTTAAGGGGGAGGTCTAACCTTACCAACAAATCAAGTTCAAGAAGCTCTTTGGCTTCCTCAAGTACTTCTTCTATCCTCTACTATGAAAGCATGGAAGTGAATAACAACAAGCCAGACGATAACAGTAGGGAACCTATTGACAATTTCCAATTATTCTACATGGATAATGCAAATAGAGGTAAGCCTGTCAGTATAGTGGCTGACAATTCTTCTGTAGACAGGAGTCAATGTGTTTCCAATAAGGCTCCAGCCCTAATATCCTCATCTTTAACTCAAGGCTAAGTTGATAACAATAATAGGTCAAACAGTGAACAGCAATTGATCTTCAACATCAATTTGCTGTACGATGTCAATCAGGCAATTGATCAAAACTTATAGGATGGCACCTTTCAATCCATTTCCCTTTATGGTTCAATAGAACATCTTTCATCAGATATGAAAAACATCAAGGTGTCCCTCAACCAAATCACCAAATATATTCTCAACAAATCTGTTGAGAGGGGAAAAGTCAATGACTTTGAGAATCTCAAAGGTATTGGTAAAGTGGCATGGAAATTTATATCTGCTATTTACAATTCAGGATGGGATACTCTTTGTATTAATAACAACATATCATTTAGGAACAAAGTCACGTTGAAATTCACTCTTAAAATCAATAATATTTCAAAAAACAAAGATAACAAGGAAACCAAAAAACTGGCTTCTGTCTCAAGTTTACCTCCTCCTATTCCTGCAAAATCACCTAAGGAAGTCAAAGATATTGCAAAGTATTTCAAGAAAAGCAACAATCCCAAAGGTAAAGAAACAACAAGAAAGTCATATACTTAAGCTTTATCATATAAGCACAGTATAAGGGAAGCTTTGAAGATCAAAGAAGCATTCCCAAATCTTCAAGGTAAAAATATAGAAAATATCCAAAAAATCATCAATAGAGGTGACAAACTAAAGCCATGTCTCAACATGACCACAAAAGGCCCTTCACACAAACAGGTTATTATACCAATAAACAGTGACAATACAGTTAAGTTCATGTCCAGCTCTAGCAATTATATTATCAACATCAATAGATTGCTAAAAATATCAAATCAAAGTGCAAGGCTAATTATATCAGGGCAGAAAAGTTAGGCATTATAATTGTCACTGACAAAGTTGCATTAGCCCTAGATCTGCAAACCATGGAGAAGTATGTTAAAAACTCAAACCAGATCAATGTGGATAAGGTAAAAACCCCTCATCTACTCCAATCAAAGTCATATCTCAAGATTATCAGTCTACTATACCTCATGGAAAACATGAACATTCCTATTACATTGGATGTGGTTGAGAAAATTCTCAAAAGCAACCATATCTTCAACAATATTTTGATTGCTTCCTGACCTAGGATTATCAAAGTATTCCCCAAGTCAGACATAGCCATCATATGGCTTAATATCTGGGACTTTCAAAGTAGCATGAATACAAGAGGACTTATCAACAGATGCTTCAATGTCAGTAGTTTTATTACAACTGTTCCAGGGGCAAACATGAACCTGGGTATCCCACAGTGCAAGGAGTGTTGGAAATGGAGTTACTTTACTCACTCTTGCAGAGTACAAGACTCTAAGTATGTTAAATGTAATGGACCACACTTGACTAAATACCATTGACAATTCTCTTGGTCTTGCAAAGCTAACTCAAAAACTAACCCTCCTAGGTTAGAAACTAAACAGGAGAACCATGTCCTCATTCCTTTAGGTGCCTAAATTGCAAAGGTGATCACCAAGCTGATTCGAATTTATACCTATTCTGAAGACATCATTCCAACAAAGAATAGCATTCCAAAGAGTATCAAAAACTTCATGAGAGCAGACGTTGATTAATTCATTCATCTGTGAATGGTAACATTGTATGATTATTAAAAACTTAAAGATTTTTTCATAGAACATTTAGAAAAACAATTCAGTTGTCAACACCATTCTTGAAACTCAATCAGATTTTGATATCATCTTTATCCAAGAACTATCTTGGACTACAATTCGCTCTATACCAAGTTCAAGAAGCAAAGATGGAGAAGAATTGGTAGGAGTTCCAAATCATCCTAACTGGATTACATTTTTTAGGCCCTCCACTAAAGAAAACAACTCCCTACAAGTTGCCTCATATATCAATATAAGGCTTTCCTCTCTTTACTTTTTTTAATGCAAAGATATTTTCAATCACAGGGATATTTCTCTTATTTCTTTTTTCAATGACAATTCAATTTTCTTCTTAATGAATATCTATTCAGGGAATTTCAATATTCGTGACAATTTTTGAGATCCTAACTATCCTTATCATTTTACCCATAGCAATTTACTTATTGACATTGCAGATTCCATGCATCTTGGTTTATTGATTCCTCTTAACCATGTTCCTACTAGGTATTTGGACAATAATCATAACTCAAACTTGGTTATTGATTTAATGTTCCTCAGATATGGATCAGAAGAACTTGAAAACCACTCTATTCACTCTGAATGGAGACTCATTTCTGATCATGCTTCTCTTACAATTTGCATCCCAATATTTGAGGAACATATTCAGACCAAGAAGCATTCACTTGTCAAAGGCAGCGATAAATAAAAGATATTTATCAATGAACTTATCAATTATATCCATGAAATTAATACATCTAATATATTTGACATTGTTTCACTCCAAACCATTGCTCACATTATGGAAAGTTTATAGGCTTGATATTTGAAGACTGTCAATATCACCAAACATTCTAAAAGCTGGTGGGATTTGAATTGCAATAGAGATCTTGAAAAGTATAGATCTTCAAAGTATATTGAAGATTGGAGATAATTCAGGAATATAGTCAAGAAAACAAAATAAATGTTCTTTGACCTAAAAATCCAAGAAATCACCAACAAGGGTTGTGGTCCTTGGGCTCTCATGAACTGGGTCAACAAACAAAAATTACCAGCGATAGAGGTGATTAAATATAATGACTAACCTTGCCTTGAAATTGAGGATCTTTGGCAGGCTCTTCATTCTACCTTTAATAGGGTGCAAAATTGACAAATCATCATCAGCCTATTAAACAAACTTTCAAGCAAACATTCATCAGTGTGGTTGTCTTTCTCTAAAGTGAAGTTTATCAATGCTATCAGCAAGTGTAATAACTCATCTATCTCTGGTCCTGACAAGTTGTCATGGAAACATCTCAAACCTATTGTTAATGACTCCAGATGTCTGAAAAAATCTCTTGATATTGCTAATGCTTGTTTTGAACTAGGCTATTAGCTATCATATTTCAAAACATCAACTTCCATTATTATACCTAAACCCAACAAAGAGTTGTACAACTCTTCTAAATCTTTCAGACTCATTGTCCTCCTCAACATGATCAGCAAACTCATTGAGAGATTTATCAGTGAAAGAATTCAATTTCATTTGATCTCAAACAATTTGATTCACCCAAGTTAACTGGGTAAACTCAAACAATGTTCGATAATTGATGCTGGAGTCACTCACACACACTTCATTTGCTCAGAATGGGTCAAAAACATCAATATATCAATACAAGCACCCTTGCTTTTGACATTGCCTAATTTTTCCCATCCCTTAACCACCAACTACTTCCTCATATTTTTGACAAGATAAGCTTTGATCTGAAAGTTCCAAGATTCTTCCATAATTATCAGGTAGAACAAAAAACTCAATATATTTGGAATTCCTTTTCTTCTTCTTTCTTTAATGTAGACATTGGAGTTGGTCAAGGCTTGGCCCTCTCCCCCATCTTATCTGCTCTTTATATTTCTCCAGTTCTTCATATTTTTGAAAATCGCTTAAAATTCCTAAAAATTCCTATCTCCTTTCTTTCTTTTATGGATGATGGTTTACTTGTTGCTCAGAACAAATCTCTAACAGTCTCAAATTCTTTTCTTTTTTGTAACTATCAAATCATTTCCTCTCTCTTAGATAGATTTGATCTCAAGTTGGAGCACAGAAATACTGGGGTCTTTCATTTCTCGAGATCTACTGGCCTTTTCAATCCTCCACCCCTTGATCTCTTCCTATTAGATAGTCCCATTTTACAGCTGAAGAATTTATGGAGATATTTAGACTTTATTTTTGACAGGAAGTTAAAATTTCATACACACATTGACTTCTATGCTAATAAAGCTATTTATATAGTCAAATGCATGAAATTGCTCAGCAACTACACTCATGGTCTCATCTCTCAGCAAAAGTGTCTACTATATAGAAGTTGCATTCTCTCCATTGTGCTATATGGTTTTCAATTATAGTTCTATAAAAAAGTGCCACTCTTGTATTCTATCAAGGGACTTAACAAAATGCAACAAAGTGCCACCATATAGATCTTAGACACATTCTGTACTTCTCCCTCCTCCAGCATTGAGGCTATCATGGGTCTCATTCCAATTAAACTTCATCTTCAAAAGCTTAGTGGCAGATTACAACTTAGAGCCCACTCTCTTCCTAGCAATCACATTTTAAGATCTCTTCTTGAAACCAATTCATCATCTAATACCATCTCTCATTGACTATCACTGAATAACCTCACTCTTAAACAGTGGTTAAAAATCAAAGGCTCTGTTGTTGATATAGACAATAGGTTTAATGAAGTTTTCCCTTATTTTGACCTATTTAACAAAGAATTTGCACTAGGTCATTGCCTCATCAATATCTTCTCAAATCATCTTTTCTTTCATACTTCAAGTAAACAAAGTGACAAAAATCTCAATGTGCATATTTGGTCCCTTAATTGCTCTTGTGGTATCTGACACCAGCATAAAGAATCAAGTTGCTACTTCTATCTCTCATGTCCATGTGCATAACAAACAGGTCATCAAAATAATCTATCATATAGTTAATGTCACAACTACTGAAGCTGAATTGTTCACTATAAGATGTGGCATAAATCAAGCCACCAATCTTCAAGGCATCAGGAAAATCATAGTTATCACAGACTCCATTCATTCTACTAGGAAAGTTTTTGATTATATATTGCATCCTTTTTAAGTTCATATGGTCTCAGTCTCCTACAAACTTAGAAAATTCTTCAATACCAACATCAGTAATACCATCAAATTCTGGGAATGCCCTAGTCGAAGTGATTGGTCCCTTCACAAAGCTGTTGATAGAGAAACTAAGAAGTTCCAACCTACCCCAACTTTTCTGTGGAAGTTGTCTTGGGACTTTAGCAAGAAAAGAGAATGTGATGATCTTATCAATAGATGGAAGATGACCTTCCAAGCATCAGATGACAAAGGTTGTAATTTCCTAGAATTGTTGAACAATGAAAACAATCGATCTACTCTAAAGATGGAACATGGCTCAAATACTTTGGTCACTCAAATTCATTATGTTCTAAAGCTACAAGAGCAATCGTTAACCATGCACCAATCAGTGAGTATTGACTAAGATTCTTTCCCCATGAAGATTTCAAGTGTCCATGTGGTACTTACCCCATCAAGACCAGATGTCATATTCTACATGAGTGCAAAAGATACAACAACTACTGGAATCTGAGAAGGGATACAATAGGTCATTTTACACTTTTCTTGGTGTATAACA